>Ga0247610_10003694_pt1 | contig 16662 bp, 11 predicted proteins | sample 174DNAGHGhighgp2_FD_193483 | JGI IMG/M metagenome (GOLD analysis project Ga0247610, IMG submission 193483) | Sheep rumen microbial communities from Palmerston North, Manawatu-Wanganui, New Zealand - 1742 DNA GHGhigh gp2 | ecosystem: Host-associated > Mammals > Digestive system > Stomach > Rumen... | reverse complement strand
AAACAGATAAGGCTTTATATAGAGGAAAAATAAAAGGTAGAAATTGTTTTATCATTTATTTACCTGAAAAGCATGCAAAAATAGATATTAATAAATCTAGAATGGTTGATAAGGCTTATGTTGAAGTTAACCAAACAGTTGCAAATTTAATATTTAATAAAAATGATGCTAATACAGCAATAAATAATGCAATTAAATATTTAGCTGATGTATTAAATGTTGAACATATATGTATTGAAGGTAAAACAGCTATGCATTTTAGTTATGTTCATAAATTATCAAATATTAAAGAATTTAAGCATATTCCAATTTCAAATTTAAATCAAGCCGCAGGTGCTCATGGTATTTTATATGCTTCACAAAGAAATGTTGTAAAACAATTATCTGAATCATTATATTATAATTTAATTGATCAAAATGTAAATTCAATTGTTATAGCTAAAATTCAAGCATATGATAAATTTTATGGATATGTTAGATGTGATATGACAAGTATAGCTAGAGTATGGCAATTACAAGATATTGATGTAATAACTAATTTAGCTAGATGTATTGCCTTAAGATTATATTTAGATGAAAAGCTTTCAAGCAAAGAAAACAATAGTAATTAAGAAAAAGAGATTGACTAAAATAAGTCAATCTCTTTTTTAAGTTCATCTATAACTTCGTTTTCTAAAACAGTTTTATAAGGAACACCTTTTTTAAATATAACAGCTTTTCCTTTTCCACCAGCAATTCCAATATCAGCCTCTTTTGCTTCACCAGGACCATTTACAATACAACCCATAACAGCTACATGAATTTTTTTATGGACTGTTTGTAAATATTCTTCAACAGCTTTCGCAATTGGAATTAAATCAACTTGAGTTCTACCACATGTAGGACAAGATGTTAATGTTGGTACATTATCAATTAAATGACATTCATTTAATATTTCTTTAGCTGCCCATATTTCATATTTAGGATCATCAGTTAAAGAAACTCTAATTGTATTTCCAATTCCAGCTTCTAATATTTTTGATAATCCAATAGAAGAAGCAATTAAGCCTTTAAAGACAGTACCTGATTCAGTAACACCTATATGTAAAGGATATGGAAATTCTTTTGCGGCAAGCTTATATACTTCATAACATAATTCAACATTAGAAGCCTTTAAAGAAATAACTATATCATGAAAATCTAAAGCTTCTAATATTTCAACATGACGTTTTGCAGCTTCAATAAATGATTCAGGCTTTAAAGCTAAATCCTTAGGAAGTGAACCTGAATTAACTCCAATTCTAATTGGAATATTTCTTTTTTTACATTCTAAAACAATTTCTTTAATTTTTTCTTTATCAGAAATATTTCCTGGATTTAATCTAATTTTATCTACGCCTTCTTTAATCGCAATTAAAGCAAGCTCAGGATCGAAATGAATATCAGCTACTAAAGGAATATTAATTTGTGATTTTATTTTTGAAATAGAATAAGCATCTTCCTTATCTAAGACAGCTACTCTAATAATATCACAGCCTAATTTTTCTAATTCATTTATTTGTTTAACTGTAGCTAAAACATCTTTAGTTTTTGTATTACACATACTTTGAATTAAAATAGGATTATCTCCACCTAATAATCTATTTCCTACTTTAACTACTCTAGTTTTTTGTCTTTCTAACATAATATCACCATAATTATTATACACTTAAATTTTTAAAATTAAAAAACATATCTTATTTTTTTCTTCTTTTATTAAATTTTCTAATTTGTTATAATAAATAAGAATTATTGAAAAGGAAATTTTTATTATGAGGGAAAAAAGATTTCAAAAATTTAAAGAAAATATGATAATGCTTGGTGGCTTTGTTAAAAAATATATATTTTTATATATTTTAATGCTTTTTTTAATTGTTTTATTTGAATTATCATTTGTTATATATTGGTTATTAAAAGTAAAAACATATTCATTTTCAAATATAATATATTTATCTTCTTATTTATTTTTAATTACCACATCTATTTTAGGAATTATATTTTTATATTTATTTAAGAAGAATAAAATATCATTATTTACAATGGGAATTATTTTACATTTATATTCTTTTTCAATACTTGTTTGGGCAACAACTATTACAATTTTAGATTTAAATCATAATTCAGATGCGATAGTATTATTAACAGTTAGTATGGTTTTAAGTGGAATATTAGTTATATCTCCTATCTTTTTTACTATTATAAATTTATTATCTATAAGTATTATAATGATATTTAATTTTATATATCATTATCAATATTTTAACGGAATTGCATCATATATGAATTTATTTGTATTTGTTGTAATGGTTATTATAATGGCATTTAGACATTATAGTATTAGAACAAAAGAAGAAAAATTAAATGATTATTTATGGGAATTATCATTTATAGATTATTTAACAGGCTTAGGTAATGAAACATCATATTTTGAAGAAGCAGAAAAATTAATAGAAAGAATTGAAAAAGAAAATGTATCATATGGTATTGTTGTTTTGGATGTTAATAATGTTAAAACAACAAATGATACATATGGGCATCGATTTGGTTGTCATTTAATAGTTGAGGCTGGTAAAATGTTACCTTCGATATTTAAAACATCTAAATTATTTCATGTTGGTGGAGATGAATTTATAATCATTTTAGAAGGCGATGATTATAATAATATAGAAAATATAATAAAAACATTTGATGAAAAATTAAGATATCAAAAAATAATATTTGAAAATATTGAATTAGAATTATCTGTTGCGAGAGGATATTTTAAGGCAGAACCTAATATGAGTTATAAAGAAGTATTTCAAAAAGCAGATGATTTAATGTATGAAAATAAAAGAGAAGTAAAAAAAGAATACAATATGATTATTAGAGAAAGTTAAAAGAAAATTAAAAATTTTATTGCATTCCTATTTTATATTTGATATAATACGTTAGGAACTAATCTTCAAGTCTGGAGGGATAAAAACATGCGTGATTTAGTTAAGTTAATTTGTTCTGAATGTAAGAATGAAAATTACTACACAGACAAGAATAAGAAGACAACTCCTGAAAGAATGGAGATCAAGAAATATTGTCCTCATTGCCGTAAGCATACAGTACATAAAGAAAAGAAGTAATTTTATTCTTAAAAGATATGAAGCCAGTTATGGCTTTTTTTCTTTATATTTGATAAAATTTATTTGGTGTTAAATATGAAAGAAATATATAGAGGATTAAAAGTTATATATAAATATTATAATATGGATATTATATTTTCTATTATAGGAAATATTTTTATGGCTATATTAAATATAATATTAATTTCAAATGGTGGCTCTTTATTTTTAATCGGAGCTATATTATTTTATTTATTTATTTATGTCTTCAATTAGATTAATATCATTTATATTATATAAAAAGAAAAAATCTAATTATAAAATAGGTATTTTTTATGCTATTTCATCAACTATAACATTTTTATTAATACCATCTTTATTAGTTTATGTATTAACTGTTAAAGAATATCAACCATTTTTTATTGAATGGTTTACATATGCTTATGCTTTATATGCAACACTTAAAATGACATTTGCCTTTATGCATATAAAGAAAACTTTTGTTGATAAAAATATTTATTTAATTGATATAAAATTGAGCAATATAGTTATGGCCTTTTATACTGTATTTTTGTTAGCATTTGTTTTAATTAATGAAAATGGTGAAATGAATAATGATATGAAAATGCTTATGCTTTTTACGAATGCGTTAGTTATAATTGCGGCAATAACAGCCTTAATAATTATGTATAAAATATTGAAATGGGGTAAAAATAATGATTGAAAAATTTACAACAGGTTCTTTTTTTACAAATTGTTATATCGTTTCAAATGAAAAAAATGAATGTATTATAATTGACCCAGGTCTTAGTTTTAAAAATGTAGCTTTATATATAAAGAAAAAATATATACCTAAAGCTATATTAATTACTCATGCTCATTTAGATCATATTGATGGAATTAATTATTTTTTAGATTTACCTATTTATATATCTGAAAAAGAAATAAATTCTTTTTATGATACATATGACACATTATATGATATGGTAGGAAGAATTAATCCTTTTAATGAAGGTATGCTTGATATTCATTTAGTTAAAGAAAATGATATATTAGAATTAATTGGATATAAATTTAAAATAATTGAAACTCCAGGACATACTAAAGGCTCAATTTGTTTTTTAATGGATAATATATTATTTTCAGGTGATACATTATTTAATTTAAGTGTAGGAAGAACTGATTTTCCAAATGGAGATTATAATGTATTAATGGAATCATTAAATAAATTAAAAGAATTACCTTTAGATACAGTTGTATATCCAGGTCATAATGATGAAACAACAATTAAATATGAGATTATGTATAACCCATATTTAAGACGTAATAATGAATAAATTTCAAAAAAATAGTATATTTTTTGAATTTTAATTTTTAAAATACTTTTTTTATAAAATAAAATGTGATAGAATAATTTTAAGTTTTTTATATTAGGAGGTAACTTATGAAAAGATTAATTTTACCTAAGGATTATGAACCAAAATTAAATTTATTAGAAACAGAAATCGCAATAAAATATGTTAAAGATACATTTGAAAAGCTTTTAGCTGAGAAGCTTCATTTAACAAGAGTATCAGCACCTTTATTCGTTTTTCCTTCAACTGGTTTAAATGATAATTTATGTGGTTGGGAAAGAAGAGTAAATTTTGATATTCATAATATTAAAGAAGAGGTTGAAATTGTTCAATCTTTAGCTAAATGGAAAAGAAATGCCTTAGCTCGTTATGGTTTTGTAAACCATACTGGTCTTTACACAGATATGAACGCGATAAGACGTGATGAAGATTTAGATACAATGCATTCTGCTTATGTAGATCAATGGGATTGGGAAAAGATTATAACTAAAGAAGATAGAAATATTAATTTCTTAAAAAATACAGTAAAAGATATTTATGATGTGATTAAAGAATTAGAAAATAAATTATATCAAAAATTCCCTAAATTATTTGTTGAATTACCAAAGGATATTTTCTTTATAACATCAGAAGAATTATTACAAATGTATCCTGATAAAACACCAAGCGAAAGAGAATATTTAATTTGTAAAGAGAAAAAAGCTGTATTCTTAATGAATATAGGAAATAAATTATCTAATGGAGAACCTCATGATGGTAGAGCTGCCGATTATGATGATTGGAAATATAATGGTGATATTTTACTTTATTATGATGTATTAGATATTGCATTTGAAATTTCATCAATGGGTATTAGAGTTGATGCTGATTCAATTAAATCACAAATTATTGAACATCATGAAGAATATAAATTTGATAATCCATATGTAAAAGATGTAATTTCAGGCAAATTACCTTTAACAATTGGTGGCGGTATTGGTCAATCAAGATTATGTATGTTCTTCTTAAGAAAAGCTCATATTGGAGAGGTTCAAGCATCTGTTTGGTCAGATGAAGATATTAAATTATTAAAGGATAATAATATTACATTATTATAATTTAAAATTAATAAAAATTTTTAAAGTGCTAGGCTTAATGTTTAGCACTTGTTTTACATTTAAAACAAGTAATATGCATTAGAATTGCCATTATGTTGCGATTTTGATTGACATTGTAAAGCGAAAAAGCTATAATTTAATTGAAAGTGAGGGATTATGATGACTACTCCAACTCAAGTTAGAATTGATTCTGATATAAAAAAGCAAGCAAGTGAATTATTTGCATCATTAGGATTAGATATGTCTAGTGCTGTAAATTTATTTTTATATCAATGTGTTTTAAGGGGAGGATTACCTTTTACTATTGAGATTCCAAAATATAATAAAACAACAATTAAAGCAATGGAAGAAGCTAAAATAATAGCAAATGATTCTTCAGTTAAAGGATATAATTCTATAGAAGAATTAAAAAAATCTTTAATGGAGGACTAAATGTATTCCATTAAATATACTACTCAATTTAAAAAAAGTTATAAATTAATGATTAAACGTGGTTTAGATATTTCTCTTTTAGATAATGTAATTAATGAATTACGTATGGGCAATATTCTAGATGTTAAATTTCGTGATCATGAATTAACAGGTAAATTTGAAGGCTTTCGAGAATGTCATATAAAGCCTGATTGGTTATTAGTTTATTATATTGATAATGATGTTCTTGTATTAACATTAGTTGATACTGGTTCTCACAGTGATTTGTTTTAAATAAAAATAATTAAAGTGCTAGGCTTAAAGTTTAGCACTTTTTTAGCATTTTATATTATAAAATAAGTTATCGATAAACTTTTTTAAAAATAGATAATTGAATGGGAGTGTTATTAATGAAGAAAAAAATTATCTTAATAACTTTATTATTTTTTTCATTTTTAATTTTAAGTAGTTGTTTTTTTGGTGGAGATAATGGAGGTTCCAGTGTTAAAAAAAATATAGATGAATATAATTATAGCCGACCAACTGAAAATACATTGATTGCTGATGCAGTCATATTAGATAAAGCTACATATGATAGTGCCAATAAGATTGAGGTTGGAAATGGTGGCAATTTTGGACTTTTAAATTCAATATTTAATAATTCTTCAGAATTAAATACTAAAGATAATTATTATTTTGTAGGTTTAGTGTATGGACTATTTGATGTTGATACAAATCCTGAATTTGAAACATTTTTTAATGTTGAATGTATAAATGATAATGGTATTTTTTCTGGTAATGAAGTTATTGAAACAATTAACTTTAATTATAAAAATATCTATTTTAATGAAAGATGTGATGATTGTGCAATTATGAATATGATATTAAATTATAATTCGTTAAATGATTCGTACAATAAATTTAATATTAAAATAGATTATTATGATTATGGCTTTAGAAAGCTTATGTTTTTTTCATTCGTATTAGAATTTAAAATAAAAGAAGAAGGACAAATTAATTTTAATTTCAATATAAATGAAGATAAATTGAGATTTGATTATAAATTTAATAAAGAATATTCAATTGGTAATTTTGAAATAGGAGAGCATTTAATAAATGTTAATGATTATAAGGTTTCTTTTATTTCTGAATCAATCATTGAAGATGGAATAATTGATGATGAAAAATTGACTGAACAAGCAAATTTTGTTAAAGGCTTTTCTAAACTTATGGTAATAGATATAGATACTAAAACTATTAAAGATAATGATGGAACTAATAAATTAAATGTATTAGTTAAAACAAATAATTATGATAAATTTAATACAAAGATTGAAGAGGTTCCTTCAAATGATTTTAGTGAAGAAGTTATAGATAATGTTAATAATTTAAAAGTAAGTTTAGCTATTCCAAGAGAAAATAATACTGATAAAGCATTCCGATTGATTTATAAAATTAATCCGTTAGAAAATGATAATTCTGAAATTAAAATTTATATAACAAGTTCTAATATGTTAATAGATAATTATAAATCAAAAATTATTCCAGTAAGAGTGTCAAATGATGGATTGATTTTTGGAAATGATGGATTAATTACAGGAGTAATGGATGATACGATTTCTGAAATAAATATTAAAGCATACCATAATGGTTCTTTAGTTAAAATTGGTGAAGGTGCTTTTAAGGATTGTGAAAATTTATTAATTGTTAATATTGAAGAAGGAGTTACCGAAATCCAAAAAGAAGCATTTGCTGGATGCACAGCTCTTCAAAAAATAAATTTTCCATCAACAATTTCTAATATTAGCGCAACAGCCTTTAATAATTGTCCTAATAATTTATTTAATGAGGATAATGGATTATTATATATCGGTAATGACTCTAATCCGTATTATATATTACTAAAGCCTATTGATAATAAATTAGAAAAATATAATATTAATGCTAATTCAGAAAAAATGAGTAATGAGTGTTTTGAGAATTGTTATAATCTTTCAAGTATTAATCTTTATGGAATTAAAAATATAGGAGATTATGCTTTTTATGATTGTAATAAATTAAATAATATTATTTTTAATAATGTAGAAGAAATAGGAGAATATGCTTTTGCAAGATGTAATTTTAAATCATTAGTACTACCTACAAAATTAAAAACATTAGGTCATTACGCTTTTTACGAATGTGATAATTTAGAGGCTATAATTTTTAATGAGCAGCTTGAAACAGCTTATGAATCAATTTATGGCTGTGATAATATGAAAAATTATTTATTTAAAGGTGAAAATGATTTTAATATGAATATTCCTAACGACTCTTATGTTGAATATGATGTATTATATAATTCAATAGAATATATTATAGTCGAGAATAATTATTCATATTTTAGGACTAATACTGATATAGGAATTGGCTTTAAGCTTTTAAATAAAGAAATTGAAATAATTGAATTGCCGAAAATAATTAAAAATATTTTACCTGCGACTTTTAGAAATTGTAATTTGAAAGAAGCAACAGTTTATTTAGAAGAAGTACCTAATGATGCATTTAGAGACTGTGAATCTTTAATTAAAATAAATTTAAAGGGTAATTTAACAAAAATTGGATCTAATGCTTTTAGTGGTTGTGAAAAATTAACAACAATTAATTTAAATGATAAAATTGAATATATTGGTGCAGAAGCTTTTAGCAATTGTAAAAGTTTAGAATCTATCCATATTCCAACTTCAATTGGAGAAATTCCAAATAATTTATTTTATGGCTGTGAATCATTATTAGAATTAGTCATTCCTGAAAATATAACAAATATCGGAGAAGGTGCATTAACCGGCTGTAAGTCATTAACTAAATTAACATTACCTTTTATTGGTGAAAAATTAGGAACTGAAGATTCTAAAAACAAATATCCTGCTGCTTATCCATTTGGTTATTATAATTCAACCGATTTTTATGGAATAACATATGATTTAAATTATTATGATAATGTATATTATTATATTCCAAAGTCTTTAAAGGAATTAACAATATTAAATTGTTCTTATTTAGGTCCTAATTATTTTAAAGAATATGAATCATTAGAAAAAATTAATTTTGTTAATTTTAATTATAAATATTTACCAGAGAATATATTTGATAATTGTACATCTTTAAAAACAATAACGATTCCAAATTCTATAAAAAATATTGGATCTAATGCTTTTAAAGATTGTAAAGCTCTTGAAAGTATTTATTTTGGTAAAAATGTTAATATAATATCAAAAAATGCTTTTACTGGCTGTTATAAGTTAAAGGGTGTTAATTATGATGGAACAATAGAAGATTGGTGTAATATAGATTTTTATGATGGATTTTCAAATCCAATGTTATATGCTAGTGAATTTTATATGAAAAATTCATATGATAATTATATATTAATGGAAGAATTAATAATTCCAGATACAGTAACAACAATAAAATCTTCTCAATTTTATGGATTTAATTATCCAAAAATAGTAATTGGTAAAAATGTTAAAGAAATACAATATGATGCTTTTTCTGCTACATTTAATAATCTATATTACAACGGATCGCTAGAGGATTGGTGTGCAATTAAAATTGTATCTAACCCTCTAAAAAATGTAGAAAATTTTTATATTAAAGATTCCAACGATTATAAATTAATTAAAGATTTAATAATTCCAAATACAATATCATCAATAGGTGAACATCAATTTGATGGATTAAAAATGGAAAATTTAACATTTGGTGATAATATAAAATCAATTAAAGAGCTATCATTTGATAATACAAATTTGAAAAATGTATATTATGATGGAACAATAGAAGATTGGTGCGAGATAAGCTTTGATTCTATAACTTCAAATCCAATGTATTATGCAACTAATATTTATTTATTAGATTCATTAGGTTCTATATCATTTAATAATAAGAGTTATAAATTAATTGAAGATTTAATAATTCCAGATTCTATTTTATCAATAGGTGATTATCAATTTTATAATTTTAATTCAATTGTTAATGTAGAAATATCAAATTCTGTAACAACAATTGGTAAATCTTCTTTTAGCTTATGTAATTCAATTAAAAAAATGAAATTACCTTTTATAGGTGAAAAAGAATATTTAGAAACAGATTCAACACAAACATCATTATCATTTTTATTTGATTATGATGAATATAATAAAATTGTTTTTAAGCCTGAAGCTTTAGAAGAAATAGAAATAACTAATTCATTATATTTACCTATTAATGCACTAAAAAGTTTTAGCTCAATTAAAAAGATAACTTTACCATCTAATTTAAAAATTATTGGAGATTATTCATTATCAAATCTAAATTTAGAAGAAATAGAATTGCCATCTAATTTAGAAAAAATAAATAATTGTGCTTTCCAAAAATGTACAGCATTAAAAGAAATTAATATACCACAAAGTGTTAATTCAATCGGTACTAATGCTTTTATGGATTGTATTAGCTTAATTAATGTTAATTTACCTAATTCAATTACAACAATTTCAGATAGCATGTTTGAAAATTGCACATCTTTAGAAGAAATTATTTTACCTGATAGTGTAGAATCAATAGGAAATAGAGCTTTTTATAATTCTAGTTCTTTAAAAAATGTTAATCAACCAGTTGCTTTAAAAAATATTGGTTCATATTCTTTTTATAAGACATGTTTAGAAAATGTTATTTTACAAGAAGAAGTTGAAATAATTGGAAATAATGCTTTTGATAATAGTTCAATTAAAACATTAGTATTACCTAGAAGCATAAAATCAATTTATAATAATTTCTTTGGAGATAAATTTAGTAGCTTATATTATAATGGAACAGTCGAGGATTGGTCTAAAATTGAATTTGTAGGAGATACATTATATTCAAATCCAATGATGAGTGCAAAGCATTTTTATATTTTAGATTCTAATGGAGAAATAGAATATAATGAATTAAAATATTCTACATTAACTGATATATTTATTTCACAAGAATTAACTGAAATAGGCATTGCAAAATTTGTTAATTTAAATGATGTTATTAATATTTCAATTCCAAAATCAATTAATAAAATAAATCCTAATGCGTTCGATTGTAAAAATGTTGAAAATATTTATTATGATGGAAATATTGATGATTGGTACAATATAGATTTAGATAAATCTTATTTCAAACCTTTATATTATGCGTCTAATTTCTATATTTTAGATTCAAATGGAAGTTTAATTTATAACAATAAAAATTATTCAATTTTAGAATCTATTACAATTTCTTCAAATATTAATTCAATTGATAAATTAAATTATAAATATATGAAAAATGTTAAAAATTTAATTATTCCAAATAATATTACATCAATATCAGAAGGAGTATTTAATGGAATGAGTAATTTAGAAACTATAACATTGCCTTTTGTTGGAGATAATAAGCATGAGCCTTGGGAGACATTTGATTCATCTAAATTTGATCAAGAGGCAACTGAAGATTATTATACATTTGGGTATATTTTTGGAAAAATAGAATATGTTGGTGGAATTAAGACTAGTCAAAATTACTATAAGAAGGGTGAGATAAATATTAATAACGGAATAGCTTCTTATTATATTCCTAATACGTTAAAAGAAATAAATGTTACTGATTCAGAATATTTAACAGCTGGTGCTTTTATGAATTGTAAAAATGTTATAAATATTAATTTAAATAATAGCTTAACATCAATAGGCGGTTATTCCTTTGTTGGTTGTGAAGCATTAGAAAAAATAATAATAAAATCTAATGTTAAAAATATTGGTAAATATGCATTTTCAAATGTTTCATGTCCTATAATATTTGAAACTAATTTGATAGAAGAAATTTTTGCATATGCATTTGCCAATTATAAGGGTGAAACTATTAATTTACCAGAAAGCGTAAAAACTTTACGTAGTTATTCATTTAAAAATTCAAGTATAAAAAATATAAAAATTGGTTCAAATATAACAGCTTTACAAGGATTTGATAATTGTTCATCATTAGAATCAGTTATTATTCCTAAAACTATTACGATGATTTCTTCATATTGTTTTGATGGATGCTCATCATTAAAAGATATTTATTATGAGGGAAGTATGGATGAATGGAATAAAATAACGATTGGCAGCTTTAATAATCCTTTGTCTAAAGCAACAATTCATTATCTTTATACTATCTAAATTAGAAAGTGCTAGACGAATACGTTTAGCACTTTTTTAGCGCTTATATTGATAGAATATTAAAGAATAGAATCAGTTTTAAAAAAATATAATTTTAATTTATAACAAGAGGAAATGTGTATGAAGTTAGATAATGGTTGTAAATGTGGTGCAAATGATTTTGAATTTATAGTTAAATTAGGAAGCAAAAATATTTATAAATGTAATCATTGTGGAGAAGAATTATTATTAGATAACGGTACTAATGATGGTAATGAAACAGAATTACAATATCAAAGAGATAGAAATAAAATTGTAGAAGATTATCAAAATAAAAAAGAAATTGATGCTTCATTATTAATATCTTTACAACAAAAATATCCTGATTATTGTCAACATGATCCAATTGTTGCATATTTTATTATCGCAACAAAAACTAAGAGTTTTACATTTTGGAATGAAGAATTTGAAAGCTATTTAGCTTTAACAAAGAAGAATCCTCTTTTTGTTCGTGACGAAAGAAATACAGATGTTCAAACTATTGAATTTTTTAAAGCTATATTAGATAAATTAATAACTAAATATAATAAACAAAAGGATAGAAGTTATAAGAAGAAAAAATTTATTATTAAGCTATCAATAACATCATTTATTATTTTAGTGTTATTAATTTTAGGTCTTTATGTAGGTATAGAATTCAGTAAGATGAATAATTATATAAATTCATATGACAATTTAATGAAAAATGGTTCAGAAGAATTAGAATATAATTTAATAGAAAATAATAATAAAAATGAATATGAAATTTTAGGTGCATCTAAAACAGCTAATGGTGAATTATATATTCCTTTAGAACATAATGGTTTTAAAGTAACAAAAATAGCTGATAAGGCATTTGAAAATGCTGATTGGTTAAAAGCTGTAAGAATTCCTGACTCGATTGAATATATAGGACAAAATGCATTCCATAATACAGGAATAGAATTGGTTGATAATAGATTATATGTTGGCGAATTAGAAAAATTAAGTGTTTTAGAATCAGATAAAGCCATTTGGCCTTTTTTAAGAAATGTTTTTTATAATGATTTTTTAAATAGACTTGAAAAATTTAATTCTAATTTATGGCTTGTTGAATATAATGATAATTCTAAAACAACAATTATTATAAAAGATGAAACTAAAGGTATTTCAAGAAATGTTTTTTCATCATCTCCTGCAGAAGAAATAATAATAAATAATAATTTAGAATTTATTTCTTATCAAAATGGAGATAATTTAGGTAATATTAAAAAAGTTCATTTAAGTTATGAAGAACCAAAAGAAAAAATTAAATTAATTAATAATTTATTTAAAGATAAAGATAATTCAACAATTTATATTGATTCAGTTGATTTATTAAATGAATTAACAAATGATGAAGATTTTTTAGATTATAATTTGGATTTAAATGATAATTCAAATAAAGCATATTTATATTTTTATAATGATTTAGGTGAAAAAATAGTTTATGAATCTGATTTAAATAATACCTTAAATAACATTTTAGATGATATTTTAAATAATAAAAAAGAAGAATATAAAAATATTATTGCATCTAAAGATGGATATGAAATTATATTATTTAATGATCAAAATAAAAATGAAAAAATAAATAAGGATAGTAATGTTAAACCAGGAAAAACATACATTTATAATTCTTATAATCCTATTATTTATAATATTGAATATGATTTAGATGGCGGATTATTAACAACGGATAATCAAACAACATACACAATTTTAGATAATATAGTTTTAAATAATCCAGCAAAAGTTGGATATGAATTCGTTGGATGGGATGATTCAAATATTATTTCAAATAATTATTCAATTATAAATTCTATTGGTAATAAATCATTAAAAGCTATTTTTAAAGCCAACGAATATAAGATTACATATTCATATGGATATGATGATAAATATATTGTAAAAGATATTTCATATGATGATAAAATTGTTTTAAATCAAGAACAAAGAGATGGATATACTTTCTTAGGATGGTATATTGGAGATGAATTAATTACTAATGAAACATATAAATATTTAAAAGATTCTATTTTTACAGCCAAATGGGAAGCTAATAAATATAATGTTATTCTAAATGGTATTAATAAAGCAGTTGAAGTAACATTTGATGAAGATTATAAATTTGATGTGGATTCTAAAGAAGGTTATTATTTTATAGGTTGGTATGATTCAAATAACAATAAATATACAGATGATTTAGGTGATGGTATTTCTAAATGGAAAATCGCATCTGATATTATTTTAAATCCTAAATTTGATTCACAAAAGATTGAAGCATATTTAGATGTAAATGGTGGAAATTCTTTATCATCAAATAAGGTTTTAATTGGATATGAAGAGAAATTAAATTTACCAATTCCAACTAGAAATGGTTATATATTTAAAGGTTGGTTTGATGAAGATAATGGATATAAGAAGATTAATAATGGAGATATTTATAATAAATTAGTAAATTTAAATGTTATAGCAAAATGGGATGTTGATCCTATAAGTATTGGAAAATATGTTAATGATAAGACAACTGTTTCTGATACTGATGGCTTATATGAATATATAGTTATTAAAAAAATTGATTCTATGCCTTTTGCGATAGAAAATGATTATATATTTGATTTTAGTGAAGAAACAAATTTAGATTTTTCTAAATCTAATAGAGATTTACCTAGTGGAGAGGGTAGAAAAGGTAATTTGGATTTAAAATATGGTACTCATAATGTTTATTTTGTTGGAGATCAAAATTTAGAATTTTTAAATTTCTATATTCATACAGTAAATCTTGTTGATTCAAATTATAATTTAAATATTAATTTAGTAAATTTCATTGTTAAAACAAATGGATCTGCGTTCTTAGAACAATGGAGATCTGATGATAAGCATTCAGAATCAGGTCCTACTTTTATTATTACTACATCAGGTTCATGTGCATTAGAAACTTCAAAATCAGGAGGTTCAATTTTTGGAACTGAAGATAAACCAATCAATAATTTAATTATTAATGGTGGTGGAACTTTCTCTATAAAAGGTGGAAATGGAACATCATCAATAACAGCTGGTAATGCGATTAATGCTAAAAATATAATTATTGATAGAACTATTAATTCATCATTTATTATTCAAGGCGGAAATGGTGCTAAAGGTGCCAATGGAACAGATACTAATGATTCAAATGTTGATACTAGAAGAGGCTATAATGGTCAAATAGGTGGTATTGGAATTAATTGTGAAGATATTACAATAACTAATCCATTTGTTTCAATTACTGGAGGTAATGGAGGCAATGGTGGTCAAGGTGGCAAATCAACTGCTGGTATATTGGCATGGGATCCTTGGAAGCCAGGAGGAAATGGCGGAAATGGTGCACGTGGTGGTATAGGTATAAAATGTAAAACTTTTAAAATAAATGATTTAACATGTGTTCATGCTGGATCTTTTGGTCAAGGTGGTAAAGGTGGCAAAGGATTTAATGATGATCCATATCATTATGGCTCAAATGGTTCTGATGGCCCAGTTGGTTTTGTAATTTACGATTATGATGATCATATTGGCTTTTTAGCAACTGATAAATATGAATTAAGTCAATATGCTTATGCAGTAAAATTAAATTCTGATTTTGATGAACCAAATCATCGAGGTTCATATGAGGTACAAAAAGTATCTTATAGTGAAGCATATAATATAGCTAGAGCTCAAAATGCTCATTTAGCTACTGTAGCGTCAAAAGAAGAAAATGAAGTATTAAAAAATATGTTTAAAAAATTTGGTTATCATGGTGCTTGGTTAGGTGGAACTGATAAAGGCCATGAAGGAATTTGGACATGGGTTACTGGTGAGTCTTTCGGCTTTAATGAATGGGCATCAGGAGAACCTAATAACGATGGTGCAGAGGATTATTTAGGATTTACAGATTCTGGCTATAAATGGAATGATTTTAAAGATGAAAGTGATGTTAGATCATTCTTTATAGAATTTTGAAAGTGATAGAGGTGAAAGCATATGAAATTAGAAGAAATGGTTTGTCCTAGCTGCGGTGGAAAAGAATTTAGAAAAAATGGTATGTGCCAATATTGTGGTGCTGAATTTGTTAAGGTAGATAATCCTACCTTTCATTTAGAACATGCCAAAAACGCCATAGAAAATTATAATTTTGTTGAAGGCTATAATTCATTAGTTAATTATTTAAAGAAGAATCCTGATGATTCTAATGCACATTATATGTCTTTATTAGTAGAAAATAATGTGATTTTTTTGGAAAATAATAAAGGTGAATTTGTACCTAATTTTTTAGGCGATTTAAATCAAAAAGTTAATATTAGTGATTCTAAGCATTATAAATATTTAAGCGAAAATCAAAAAGAAATAATTGCTGATTTACAAAAAGAATATGATTTATGTTCTAAGAATTTTAATGATATAAAAAATAAAACAAAATATGATATTTTCATTTGCTATAAAAAGAGTA
>Ga0247610_10003693_pt1 | contig 16662 bp, 9 predicted proteins | sample 174DNAGHGhighgp2_FD_193483 | JGI IMG/M metagenome (GOLD analysis project Ga0247610, IMG submission 193483) | Sheep rumen microbial communities from Palmerston North, Manawatu-Wanganui, New Zealand - 1742 DNA GHGhigh gp2 | ecosystem: Host-associated > Mammals > Digestive system > Stomach > Rumen ... | reverse complement strand
AATTGTGATGGAGGGACTGTTGCAATACATCTGGCAGCACAGGCTGTGGCTCAGCGAGGACATGGTGACCAACGACGGGCGCCGTGTGCGCGTGATTGACCCTGGCCTGCTCAACACTGATGCGGGCCCTGACTTTTTCAACGCCAAGGTGGAAATTGATGGCCGGCTGTGGGTGGGCAATGTGGAAATCCATGTGCGTGCCAGCGACTGGAAACGCCATCACCACGACGAGGACCCGGCCTATGACAGCGTGATCCTGCATGTGGTAGAGAAGGATGACGCGCCCGTCACACGCATCAACGGCGAGATTATTCCTCAAGTCGAGTTGCGGGTGTCGCCGCGCTTCAACGAGTGCTATGACCGTCTGGTCAACGCTCGGGTGGAGCTGCCATGTGCGGCCCGCCTAAAGGAAGTGCCGCAACTCACCGTCACCGAGTGGATCGAGGCGCTGGCGTTTGAACGGTTACATGGCAAGGTGGACCGTGTGCGCGAGCTGTATGACCGCTACCATGGCAGTTGGGAAGACATCTGCTATGTGATGCTGGCCAGGACGTTGGGTTTCGGCATCAACAACGATGCCTTTGAGCGGCTTGCGAGAGTGACGCCGCTGCGCTTGCTGCACAAGCACAGCGACTCGATTGTACAGGTCGAGGCTTTGCTGTTCGGGCAGGCAGGACTGTTGAGCGGCGCACACAACGCCGAGAGCTACTACCAGCAACTCACGCGCGAATATGCTTTCCTGGCCAACAAATTCTCGCTGCGTCCCATTGAGGGAACGGCATGGCGCCTGTTCCGCAGCCGCCCTCAGAATTTCCCCTATCGCCGCATCGCGCTGCTGGCCCAGTTTGTCAAGGGCGGTTTCAACCTGATGAATGATATCCTGCATGCCGGGGACACGAAGGCGCTGCGCCAGCTCTTTGACATTGAACTGAGCGGCTACTGGACGACGCACTACTCATTTGGCAAGCCGTCGCCCAATGCAGGACGCGCTTTGTCGAACAGCAGCATCGACATCGTGCTGATCAACACTGTTGCCCCACTCTACTATGCCCGTGGGGAGATGACCGACGACTACCAGATGACGGACCGCGCCATCGCCCTGCTCGAAGACATCCGCCCCGAGCAGAACAGCATCGTGACGATGTTCAAGTCGGCTGGCATCAAATGCGAGGACGCCTTGACGAGCCAGGCCCTGATCCAGCTGCGCCGCAACTACTGCGAAGCCCGAAAGTGCATCTATTGCCGCCTGGGACACCGCCTCCTGGCCACCGATGCCCATTCCAGCTAACTGGCCTTCACGAGAAGCTCTGCACATATAAAAACAGTCATTTATTTGTATATCAGCAGATTTCTATATATTTTTGCAGCCATAGATTCAATGTAACAACTATGCCCCTTACTCTCATGAACCGACACAAAAAATACTTGATGGCGCTCGTTCTCGCTCTGGCAGCGATGACGATGACGGCAACAGAGTTGTCTGTCGAGTCAGCACTTGCTACGGCAACCCGCTTTATGGCATCAAAGGGGAATGACGGCATCCTTTCAAATCACAAAACATGGCAGCTTGCACACATCGAGCATTCTACGGCTAAAACCACTGCTGCCGATTACTATATATTTAATGCCAGTGACGGCAGCGCGTTTGTTATCATTGCGGGTGATGACCGAGCCAATGTTGTGCTTGCCTATGGCAACGGAGCCATCGACATGAGCAATCTGCCCGACAATCTGCGGTGGATGCTCAATCACTATTCCGAGCAGATTGAACATCTCATCAATCACCCTGGAATCATACCGCGCCAATTATCTACACCATCGACAACTGTGTCCCAATTAATCAATACCGAATGGGGGCAACGTACACCCTATCGTGACCTCTGCCCCACAGTGGATGGTAAACCTTGTATCACTGGATGCGTCGCCACATCGATGGCCCAAGTAATGAATTATTGGAAATTTCCATCTGTTTTGCCTGAACTGCCATCCTACATGACTTCAGAACTGCATATTCAGGTTGAAGCACTTTTACCCACATCGGTGGAATGGGACCTGATGCTGGACTCCTATCATGAAGGCACTTATACCCAAGATCAAGGCAAAGCAGTTGCGACACTGATGCGTTATTGCGGACAAGCCAGCAAAATGGACTACACCATCGCCAGTAGCGGAGCCTTGATGAGCGAACAACTTAAAGGACTGAAAATATTTGGTTACAACCAAGGCGCCACTTATCTTGACCGCTCGGAATACAGTGATGAAGACTGGACGGCACTGCTGCTTGAAGACTTGTCGGCATCAAGACCAGTCATCTACTCTGGCATGAACTATTATACAAGTCACAGTTTCATTATCGACGGCTATGATGGCAGCAAGTTTCACGTCAATTGGGGATGGGACGGACTCTATGACGGCTACTTTGAGTTGGATGCCATGAATGGTGGCGGCTTCACGCCATCCGAAACCCACCAGATGTTACACGGAGTGTGTCCCGACGAAGGTTCCCAAAATCCACAGCAGTATGATTTCGTGAAGAATGGCATTACTTATATCATACTCTCAGATGAAAGCGTTGCGATAAGCCAAAATCCAAATTATAAATACTCAGGGGACCTTATTATCCCTGACACCGTGAGGTTCAGCGGCAAGACCTATCACGTGACCGCCATCAACGAGAAAGCCTTCGCATCATGTACCGGTCTTAAAAGTGTTGTGATTCCTTCTTCCATCACAAGCATTGGAAGCAACGCCTTCTCACGAACCGGACTGAGTCAGGTAACCATCCCCTCTTCAGTCAGCGCCATGGGAACGGCAGTATTCTTCAACTGTACTTACCTTAAGCACGTTGAATTGAATCATGTTATCACAACAATTCAAGACCATATGTTTGAAGGTTGCAATGCATTATCTTCAATCGTTATACCAGACGAAGTGACATCCATCTGTGACAATGCGTTCATGAAAAGCGGGTTGACCAGTATTGTCATTCCTGATAACGTAACCTGTATTGGGACCTCGGCATTTGAACAATGCGACAAACTAAGCAATGTGACCATCGGCTTCGGCATCAGCGCAATTAGTCCCAACGCCTTTAAGGAGTGTACAGCCTTGAGAGCCATTGAACTGCCAGAGAACGTGACCGACATCGGAGACAATGCATTCATGAAGAGCGGCTTGACCAGTATTGTTATCCCTAATAACGTGACCAGCATCGGGACTTCGGCATTTAAACAATGCAAGAGCCTTAGCAATGTTACCATCGGAAGCGGTATCAGTGCCATTAGTCACAGTGCTTTTAAGGAGTGTACAGCCTTGAGTACCATTGAACTGCCTGAGAACGTGACCGACATCGGAGACGACGCTTTCAATGGAGCTGGGTTGAAAAAGCTCACAATCCCAATGAACATTAACCAAATCGGCAACAACGCATTCAGGAATTGCTCCAGCCTGACTGATGTAACACTTGAGTCGGCTTCTCTATCACTTGGGAACAATGCTTTTTATAACTCTAATATAGTTGTTTTAACATGTTTCAGCGGATATCCTCCCACAGCACGCGCCAATTGCTTTTCCAGCACGGTCTATCAAAACGCATCCCTTTTTGTTCCATCACCTCTAGAAGCGTTATATCGTGAGACCGAGCCATGGAAATGGTTTTCAAGAATCATCCCCATCGACAACGATTTCATCATTGTTGACGGCATGTACTTCAACCGCACTAGCGATAATACCGCATGTCTGAGCTTATACAATGGAGAAAGTGAAACAGTTATCATTCCTGACACGCTGGTGTTCAATGATACCACATACACTGTAACCGCTATCGGATATAGTGCATTTGAGAATTGCCAGAACCTACAAACGGTAGTCATCCCCAATTCTGTAACAGCTATCGGCAATTGGGCTTTTATGGGAAGTGGATTGACCAGTATTGTTATTCCTAATAACGTGACTAGTATCGGGACCTCGGCATTTGAACAATGTAAGAGCCTCAGCAGTGTCACCATTGGCAATGGCATAATGTCCATTAGTTACTATGCCTTTAAAGACTGCAACTCATTGAGCAAAGTGATATGCCAAGCCCAAACACATCCCACATTGCAGGGAAGCACGGTCTTCAACAATAATACATATGACGAGGCGACATTATATGTCCCATTTGCCTCAATTCCTGATTACTTAACAGCAACCGGATGGAAACTTTTTGCCAACGTCGAGTCTATCGATAATGAAATCATCATTGGAGACGTGAACTGTGACGGCGAGGTGAACATCTCAGATATCAATTCTGTCCTTGATATGATCCTGAACGGAGGCACCGACTTGTCAGGTGACGTCAATGATGACCAAGAAGTCAACATCGACGATATCAATATCATTATACAAATCATCATTGATTATTGTCAGCCTGATCCTTCCAAGGTTGCTGTGAAACCTGTTATCATCTATGACAAAGACACCTTCACTGTCAGCGCCATCAGCCCCGATAACGTCGTACTGATGGTTAACAATGAGGTAGTAGAAAACCCCTATACCTTTGAACAGACAGACGAAGACACAGAATATATTGTATCGGCCTACTCCTGGGCCGAAGGCAAAATGAACAGCGGCTATGCATGGAAAAGGGTTCTGGTGCATAGCGACACCTCCGTCCCTCAGACAGGTTACTGGTTGGTTCTAATCACAGCGAACGGCAAAAAAAATTACTACGAACTCCAGTTAGGTTCGAACGGTGACTATATAGATGTTTTGGACCTCATATATCCCGAATTCATTGATTCTTGTCCATTCTATTTCATGATTAACGGCATAGCCTATGGCGCTCCAGAGGAGATGTATGAAGCCGTTCTTGGAGACCCATACATGAACCCGTTAGTTCAAGGAACATGCTGTTATATTGTACCCACCGGTTACAGCTACACCATCGGCATCCATTACTCTAACGAGGAATTCTTAGATGGCTATTATGCTTATGTTGCCAAAGGAGGACTAGCAGGTATTGAAAAAGATTCGTCATCCAAAAGGCTGATGAAGAATCCTTTAAAGGCATCAAACAGCCTGTCTCCTCGATGGTAAATGCCCCCATGATGTCCAAGGAAAGGCATCATGAGGGCACTTAGTGTTTACCTTCTGTCTTTATTGCATCAATTATTGCCCAGGAGCATGTCGATGAGGGCCGAGATGTCGCCGATGGTCACGGCACCGTCGCCGTTGGCATCGGCAGGTTCTGGATTGACGGCGACACTCTCGACGATGGTGGCAAACTGGCCCCATTTGGCATCATCACGGTAGGAGTCTATCACTGCAGGATGAACCGTGAGCGTCGCTGTCGCGTAGCAGTCAAAGCAGTTTGACGCTATCATGACAGGGGGCACAGCAGGCTTGCAGTATACCGAAGTCAATGCCGTACATCCTGCGAAAGCCCGAAGGCCGATGCTCCTGACGCCACTTCCAATCGTCACCTTGGTCAAGGAGGTGCAATCACCGAATGCAAGGCCGCCGATGTTGATGACGTAGTCACCCAGCACCACACTCGTCAATCTCGAACAACCCTCGAAGGCTCGGTTACCAATCACAGTGACATTGCTGCCAATGGTCACACCCGTCAAGTCGAGGCAATTCATGAAGGCCCTTTCGTTGATGCCTGTCACCTTATAGGTCACACCGTCGTGGGTGACGGTAGCAGGAATCACCACATTGCCGCTATAGGAGTTGTAACTGGTTGACTCAAAATAAACGTTCACTTTTTGGTCACCGGTGATTTTGTAGTATATGCCGCCCTCCATGAAGTCATATTTCTGTACTTGTGCCGGAACCATGACGTGCATTTCAGCAACCGAACTCGGCAGATAAGGATAGTCCAAGTTTGCCTGAGCCTGGATGAAATAAGACACATCATCATATTCGTCGGCATGAAGCTGCAAACGGGCAGATCCGTTACCATTCTCTACAGGACTAACTTCAAGGCCATTTACCATCATAAAAAGATCACCCTCATATTCGATAGTAACCACATGAGTATCTTCATCATAAGATAGGATGGGTTGGGGTGTATATGGCCTTTCTAACTGAGCCAATACAATGGTTTCATGCGCCTCAGGACCTTGGTCATATCCAGGCACAATCTCAGAAGCATACACATCGATGACTCTTTCACTTTCATATTCAGCAGAGATATAGTATTCAAAGGGCGCATAAGAACACGAAGATTGCTCTATCACTTCCCCATTGACAGTGATTGCGTACAACAAAACCCCGTCAAAATCCACTCTAATCAATACACCGTTACCATCAGGTACAAAATAGATGGCAGGCATGGGCGAAGGGATGGATGCATGTACTTGTGTTTGCATTATGAATTCTTGCCCTGCATCACCGATGTCGGCAACTGTGCCGCCGCGGGGATCGGAGCCGGAATAGGGAATCGTCTTGACTGTAATGGTTTGGTTCTGCTCTTCAAGGAATGAATATTCCACAAAAAGCCTCAGTTTGAACATTTGTTCGTAGAGGCTCGGCTCCCACTTGACTGTGCCATAGGGCTCCAGGCTTCCATTATTGTACCAGTATCCCACTTCGGTTGGTGAGGTAATGCCTGTAACCGTAATACTGTGCTCCGATTCATTGTAGCTGGAATTGATTTGAGCATCCAGGGCAGCCTGATTACCGTTCTCATCCAAATAGGAGATACTTCTCATATCGTTTCCCCTTACAACGTTATAATAAGAGAGGCCATCAGGCAGTTCAATTTCCACTTGCCAAGAGTCCACACGTCCCTCAAAGGAGGCCTTCACAGGAACTGTAATCATCGTTCCCATTTCTGATTCATTCACTTCAAAATCCTCGATGAAGCAATAGCTATCGGCAAAAGCTGTACTTGTTGCCAACAAGGTGATTAATGCAAATAGTGTTCTTTTCATCTTCTTATCTTTATATAGAGAGTATTGATTCCGTTAATAATAACACTTCAAGCATAGGAGATGTCCCGACCGAAAGCGCTATTGATTGCCGGCCAGGAGGAGGTCGATGAGGGCCGAGATGTCGCCGATGGTCACGGCGCCGCTGCCGTCCACGTCATAATAGGCGGGAATGTCTTCGCCATTGATCAACTGGTCAATCAGGTCGGCCGCGTCGCCAATGGAGATATTGCCGTCGCCATTCACATCACCGGGGCCAAAACCGATAAAGGGCACGATGCGTGAGAAACGGCCCCACACGTTATCGGCACGATAATCCTCGAGCGACTCATAAGGCACAAAGAGTACTGCATTGTTGCTACAGTGATCAAATGCATATATGCTTTCGTTTGTAGGAGGTACCAGCGGCTTGCTGATTACTCGGGATAAAGCATAACAATATGCGAACGGCTCTGTACCTAAACTTTCTACCGTCTCAGGGATTGTGATGCTGGAAAGTTTCTCGCAATGATAGAAAGCCAAATAAGGGATGGTAGTAATTGTGTTCGGAAGGGTGACTCTTTCCAAATTAGTACATCTCAAAAACGCACTTGAGCCAATGTTGGTAATCGTAGCGGGAATCTCAAAACTGGTCAACCCGACGCACCCCGAAAACGCACTCTCGCCAATCGAAGTCACTGTAGTGGGCAGAACGGTGCTATTGCATCCAACGATAAGCTCATTGGTCGATGTTCGGATAATGGCATTACAGTCTTCACGCGAGTCATAATACTGATTATCGCTTGCTATTTTCAAACTTACTAAGCTGCCGCCGCTCATCAACAGTGCTCCATAATCAATATAATACACATTGTTAGGAATCTCAAGACTAATCAGGTTTGGATTCTCGGAAAATGCACCATGTTCGATGCTTCTGAGAGATGATGGAAGTTTTATTGTTGTCAAACCCGTACAGCCACGAAATGCATCATATCCAATCTCGGTAACCGTTTCAGGAATATCAATATTTGTCAGTCCCGTACATCCATAGAAAGCATAAGCAGGAATCGTCTTCAACGATTGGGGAAGAGCGATGCTCGTCAAACCAGTGCAGCCACCAAAAGCCCAACCACCAATGGTGGTAACAGAGGCTGGAATGATTGTGTTTTGGCAACCCGATATCAACCTGTTGGTCGCTGTCTCGATAATCGCGTTGCAGTTGTCGCGTGAATCATAGACCGGGTTATCCTCATCAACAGTGATACTGGTCAGACCCGGACACACCGAAAACGAATTGGATTCAAGATAAACGACCGAAGCCGGAATGTGAATGCTCGTCAGGCTATAGCAATTGTGGAAAGCCGTACAAATGCGGGTGACGGACGAGGGAAACTCGATGCTTGTCAAATAATGGCACTCGTTGAAAGACGAGGTCTCGATCGAAGTAACAGTATTTGGGATATCAACACCCGTGATATTGCATCGGTAGAAAGCATACCAGCCGATGCGCGTGACAGTGTAATCCACTCCCTCGTGGGTTACCTTATCGGGGATTACAAGGTGACCGCTAAGGTAGGAGGTGAAGTAGTTTGAACGGTTGACCACTTCAACAGTCGAGTCAGTTAATTGGTTGTAATACAAGCCATCGACTGTGAAGTCATAGGCAGATGCCGAACTGGCGCAAATGGCCATCAGCAGCAAAAAAAAGAGTGATTTTTGTTTCATAACTATATAGTTTAAAATGAATAAGTTACACTTACAGGTCAAAGAGATAAGCAACACGTTGGGGCAGCAGTTTGACCTTTTTGTTCTCTACTCTGTTACTCTTTGCAATGTCTCTCGTTAGATTATATATAGTTGTACCTCATCCATTTTAATATATCGGGTTCAAACGAGACTGCCCCTGAGTATTGCCTGGATTAATTATCCTTCACAAAATTATATTCTCATGTAAAGCAGACACAAGTTTTTTTCAGGCAAAAATGAAAAGTGTCAAATTTTTTTACACTAAAGTGTCAAAAATTTTTACACTTTTGCCGAAACAGGCAAAAATTACGGGCCAAAAACCAAATGTCGCCATTGGTTTATGGCCCGTTTTTCGGAATCTCGTTAATGACCTTCTAATACTATCATGAGGGTACTATATCGAATCGGGAACAGCGGGTTCCTCGAGTTTCTCGTCTGGATTAATGTCATCGGTGAGCGGGATGCTCAAGGAGTCTTCATCAAAGTCTAACATGGTCGAGTCAAACTCCTCTACTTCACCGAGTGCCGAACAGCCTTGATAGAGCGCGGCATCAATAGGTTCTTTGGACGGCTTGAAGCGTTGGTGGTAATGTTGGAAGAGCGGATCGCTCAACACAAGCTGCAAGAAGCGGCCGCAAATGGGCAGCGCCGTGCGACTACCCTGCCCTAGTGCGCCCCAGCGGAAGTGGATCTGGCGATACTCGCCGCCCACCCATGAGCCGCATACCAATCCTGGTGAGACAGCGACAAACCAAGCATCGGCATGGCGGTTGCTTGTGCCGGTCTTTCCACCCAAGTCCACATCATAGAGTGGCCTGGTGATATAACCGTTAAGAGCCATTGCCGTTCCACCGGCATCGGTGCGGCAAGCCATGAGCATCTGCTGCATCAGGAATGCCGTGCGGTAACTGATGGCCTGCTGATGATGCTCGGGAGCACGGTAAATCTCCTTGCCGTCACGATTCACGATGCGGGTGACAATGACCGGGTCGTTGCGCACACCATCGTTGACCACCGTACAGTAGGCGTTGACCAGTTCCATGAGGTCCACGTCACTTGCTCCCAGGGACAAGGCGGGTTTGGCTTCCATGGGCGACTCGATGCCCATATCGCGGGCAATCTGGGCAATCTCGCTGAAGCCCACTTCGTTACCCACCCTCACGGTCACGCTGTTGATGCTCTGGGCAAAAGCGGCACGCAACGTCATGTCACCACCAGTGAACGTGCCGTTGGCGTTGGTGGGCCTCCAGTGCTCCATCTCATGCTTCTCCTCATTATAGACCATCGTGTCGATATACTCGTCACGGCGGCGGTCACACGGTACCAGGCCACGCTCCATTGCCATCGCATAGACAAAGAGCTTGAATGTGGAACCAGGCTGGTGCTTGGCCCGCACCTTGTCATACTTCCAGGTGTCGAAGTCCACATCGCCCACCCAGGCCTTGACATGACCGTTAGATGGCTCCATGGCAATAAAGCCACAGTGCATGAAATGAAGCATGTAACGGATAGAGTCCATCGAACTCATTTCCATATAGAGCGAGTCATTTTCATAGTCGAACAGGTGCACCATGTGGGGCTGGTTCATGTAATAATTGACCGAGTCGAGATCGTTGGGATAGCGGGCGAGCAATGCATGATAAACAGGGGTGTTGCGGGCCTTGTCCTCGACAAAATTGGCGATGGGCTGGTTGTTGTCGTCGAGCCAGCAATCCTGTGTGCCCCAGTGGCTCTTGAAATTCTGCTGCACCACTTTCATCTTCTCGCTGACGGCCTGCTCGGCATACTCCTGCATGCGCGAGTCGAGCGTGGTATAGATTTTGAGTCCGTCACGCTCCAGGTCCAACTTGAGCCCGTTTTCCTTGGCGATATCTTCAATCTCGCGTGCCACGGCTTCCCTAAAGTAGGGCGCCACGCCAGCATAATTGCTCTCAAGTGTATATTTCAAGTCGATGGGCAGAGACGACACCGAATCATATTGAGCCTGTGTGAGGTCGCCACGCTCCACCATGTTCTTGAGGACCTGATTGCGCCGCCTGAGGCTGTTCTTCGGGTTGATGCGCGGGTTGTAGGTGCTGGTTGCCTTGAGCAGGCCAACAAGCACAGCGCTCTCCTCGAGTTTGAGGTTGCGTGGCGTGTTCTTGAAGTAGGTGTTTGCTGCGGTCTTGATGCCATAGGCATTGCTGCCAAAGTCCACGGTATTGGCATACATCTCGAGGATTTCCTGCTTGCTGTAGAACATCTCAAGCTTGGTTGCAATGATCCACTCCTTGCTCTTCATGATAAGCATTTTCACACCCGGTATATACCCAAGCAGGCCAGTGGAATAGTCGCTGCGGGTGCGGAACATGTTCTTCACCAGCTGCTGCGTGATGGTGCTCGCGCCACGAGGACGGCCGTGCAGCACAAGGTCCTTGAGAGCAGCACCCAATCCGCCGAAGTCTATGCCGTGATGGCTGTAGAAGCGCTCGTCCTCGGTATCGATAAGCACCTTGAAGAACTGCGGGTTGATCGAGTCATAAGGCACCGGTGTGCGATTCTCGTCATAGTACTTGCCGATGGTTTTCCCGTCGGCGCTATAGAGGTAGCTGGCCTCAGGATTGCGGGGGTGCATGATGCTGTAGGTGCTGGGCGACTTGCCAAAGAGCCACAACAGGTTGACATCGACAGCCACCAGATAGAGCAAAAACAGGACAATGAACGTGGCCAGAGCCACCAATGTCTTGACCCACCAGGGGCGGCCTCGATACAAGCCCTTGTACCATAGCTTGAAGCGGCTCCAATTGCGGGTAATGATATTTCCTGATTTCTTATCGTCCATGACGTATATTGCAATGGTTAATTAGTTCTTCGGGTAAGGATTAGTGCCCGTTACTGCCTGTTGGCACTGCCGAGCAGACGGCGTTTCAGGAAGCGCGGCACAAAACTCAAATGGGCAATCGTCGCGCGCCAGGTGCCATAGTGGCGGCACATGATGCGGTAACGTTCCCATAACGATGAGCGGTGGTGGCGTGTCGTCATGCCGTCGGCAAGGTAACTGATGATGGGCTCGCGCCCGACATAGGCATTGGCCGGTGACTTCCTGAGCACCTTGATGCACCAGTCATAGTCGGCACTGAAGCGGTATTGCAGGTCGAACTGCGGCACCAGGTCACGGCGTGCCACAAATGCCTGATGACACACGACCATTCCGTTGAGGAAACTGTTAGCAGTCAAGTGTTTGGGTGCAGTGAGATGCCTCATTCCCACTACTTCACGCTTTTCATTGACCAGCTGCGTCTGGCCATAGATGACACCAGGATTACCGGTAGCCTGCATCGCCATGCGCGCCAACACGGTATCGGAGGCAAAGGCATCACCCGCATTAAGGAAGATAATGTAACGCCCACGGGCAAGATTCAGGCCCTTATTCATGGCGTCATACAAGCCATTATCGGGCTCGCTGAAGACGCGCAACGAGGCAATAGACGCCTCACGCACTTTTTTCAACGTGTCGTCGGTGGAGGCTCCGTCAATGATAAGCATCTCATAATCAGAGCTTGTCTGCCGTTGCACGCTCTCTAATGTAGGGACGATGGCATCGGCAGCATTCCATGTGACAGTTATTATGGAAAAAAGAGGATCCATGCCTTGATAATGGTTTTGTGGACGCAAAATTAATGCAAGTCATGGATAGAACAAAATAAAAAATAAGGTTTTTTATTATTTATGTCATGACAAAGCCTCATTTCCTGAAATCTAAGTTTTCTGCACATTCCCACAATCAAACTGCTATTTCATGCGTTATAATGATAAAACCAACAATAAAATATAATGAGATTCTCAAATTACATCAAGACATTGGCAGCCATCGTCATGCTGGTGGCAGCAAGTGGTTGTGAGCACATCGACAACAAGGCCATTCCCAACTACACCGTGAGGATAGACTTGAGCAACTATGCAATGTGGAATACCTATGGTGTGAACGGCATGGGAGACTACCGCATCTTTGACCGCGAAAAAAATATCCCGTCCAATTTCCCGTATAATATGAACACCTTTACCGGCTATGGCGGTGTGCTGTTGATGATGGGTATCGATGCACCCATGGCCTATGACCTGGCATGTCCCGTCGAAGCGAGCCAGAACATCACGCTCTCGATCAATGCGACGAACCTTGAAGCCGTATGCCCCAAATGCGGCTCCCGATACAACCCGCTGACAGGCGCCGGTGGCCCCTTGAGCGGTGTCGCCATCAACAACAAAGTGGGAATGCGGCAATACCGAGTCTTTCCCAGCGGCAGCGGCGGCTACACCATTACCAACTGACGTTTTTCAATTAGAAGTGAGAGGTCAGGAGTGAGGGGGTAAACTCGCTTCTGTTTGGGGTGTACCGAATACAGGATTGTTCCACGGCCCGCGGCACATGATGACGGCCTTAAAAATGGGCAAAAAATCACTTTTTTAATAAAATCGGCCTTTTGGATTGCATTATGCTAATTCAAAAGGCACTTTTTATATTCCAACCACCGATTTTAGTGACAAAAATCTAAAAAATAAATCTTATAGGATGCCATTTATTGTTAAAAAGTGTAAACTTTTTCATTTTTAATTTCCAAAAATTAAAAATTGACAGTCCCTGCGAGGCCCTGTTTTTAGTGGGCTTGACGTGGAACAATGATGTAAAAACCCAAAAATTGCCAAATGTTTACAAGTGTTTAAGATGTTTGGTCGGGTTTTCAGGTTGAAGTACCTTTGCAACGACAAACTAGGGCGCACGTCATTGAAATCGTTCTCGATGCACCTTAAAGAAGGGACCTCTGATGAGCAATCTTCCAGCCCTCAAAATTAATTAATTATGAGTTTTATTAAAAGTAAAATAAGTTTATCAACATTATTCATTCTTTTAGCAATCACGTTTTCAGGTTTTTCAGCCCAGGCTCAGAGATTGGACAATCGCAAGCAGGGTACCGTTCTTGAACAGTTAGAACAAAACAGCCGCAACAACATTATTGATCAGGTTATTAGTTATGCATACCGCTTCCGCGGCACGCCTTATCGTTATGGAGCGATGTCGCCTCGCGGTTTTGACTGCTCAGGCTTCACCAGCTACGTCTTCAAGCGCTTTGGCATCCAGCTCGACCGCTCGTCGAGGGGCCAGATTTTTGATGGCGTACGCGTGAAGAAGAACGACCTGCAACCTGGCGACCTGGTATTCTTCCAGGGCCGTTCGGGCCGTGGCGGTGTTGGCCACGTGGGCATTGTTACCAAGGTCAACGAGGACAACACTTTCCACTTCATCCACTCGGCATGCAGCAGCGGTGTAACCGAGAGCAAGAACACCGAGTCCTACTACAGCCGCCGCTACGTCGGTGCCTGCCGCGTTCTGTAAAACAAATCACAACGATAATCATCACACAGCGTGCGTTCCCTACCACTGGGGGCGCACGTTTTTTAAACTGCGATTGTCGCGAATTGAACGAATGCTACGCAGCGGATGCCTATTCGCTAAATTCGCCGTTTTAAAAGAAAGAAGGCAGATACACCTAACACCTAACGCCTAATATAGAGTTAATCATATAATATTCTGTAATTGTGGAGCGTTATATGATTAAATGAGACGGCTTTTGTGGGGCATAGTGATTGCAGCAGTGCTCGTGGCGGTGGTCATGGGGTGCAGTGGCGCGCACCGCTATGATGCGCGGCTCGTGGCAGCCGACAGCCTCATGCAACCGGCCCCGGACAGCGCCCTGGCACTCATCGAGGCATTGCCGCCCGACAGTCTGACCGATGAGGGCGACCGTGCCTACCGTGACCTGCTGCTCACGCAGTCCCGCTACCGCTGCTACATCACAGCCACCAGCGACAGCGGCATCAACCGCGCCCTCGCCTACTACCGTGCCCACGGTGGCGAGCGCGAGAAACTCACCCGCGCCTATATCTACAAGGGCGCTGTCATGGACGAACTAGGCTACACAGACAGCGCCATGTTCTACTACAAGCACGCCGAAGCCACTGCTGCCCCCGACGACTACTTCAACCTGGGATATGTCAATTTGAGAATTGCCAATTTGTATCAAAATAAATATATAAATGCCACTGCTATCATCAAGAGAACGCGCAATGCCTATCATTATTTCAAACAAATACAAGACACAGAATATATGGCGACTTCGATAGGAAAACTGGGAACTTACTTGTATGATTTCGACAAGGACAGTGCCAGGATTTGTCTTGAACAAGCAATAAAATTAGCTAGGTCCATTGGCTCTTCACGAGGTTTCTTTTATCAGTCGAAGTTGGCAGGCATTTATTTCTATCAAGGCGATTTTGCCCATTCAAAGAACTTGGCGATGGATATTATCCTGAACGCAAAGAATCAATGTGATGAGAATCAATTCTACTACTATGCGGCTCGATCTTTTATCCGACTAGGAGAGATTGATTCAGCCCTTTGGGTACAGAGAATCATCCCGAAACCAACGACAAGACAAGACAGTATGAATCATTATTTATTGATTTCAGATTTGTCTAGAGCTTCAAATCAAACAATTGAAAAAGAAGTTTCTTCTGCCAAAGCCATCGATATTGAGAATCAGATGCTTCACGAATCTCTGAAATCGGAATTGCCGATCACCGAAATAAGATGTGAAGCCTCTCAACAAGCCACATATTTTAAAAAACGCACGTTTCAGAATCTGATCATTACTTTATGTTTGATATTATTGGCGCTTTCCGTTCTACTTCTCTTCTTGAAAAAACTGATACAGAAAAAAATCAATAAATATCAAAATAATTTAGATGATTCTCGTATCGAGATAGAACAGTTATTGGAAAGCACGTCACAAAAGATACGTGAATTAGAGAGAGAAAAGGAGAGCCAAAGGGATGCACTCGCCATAAAAGAAGAGGAGTTAAATGCCGTTACTCAAAGAAACATAGAACTCGAATCACAGCAAGCTGATTTACACAGTATGGTAGCAGATATCGTGATGCTAAGGCAGTCGGCACTCAATGAACTGTATAATGAAATTAAAGTAAGAACAAGGAATGATGATGTTAGGCGCCACAAGACACTGATCGCCCTTATCAAGGAACTAAATGATAATAAAGACACCCTGCATTTCTCACCGAAAGAATCGTTTTGGGAAAAATTGAAATCATCGGTAGATGGTGAATTTAATGGTATTGCAACTTTTGTTGAACATAAGTATCCGTCACTGACAACCAAAGAGAACCATTTGTTTTGGCTATTATGCGCAAATATTTCACCTCAAATCATAAAGTTGTGCATGGATTATTCAAGTGCCATTACAGTCAGCAACTATAAGAGAAAATTGATCAAGGAAAGAATAGGTATGGATGTAAGGTTTGATGAATTCATTCAGATGTATTTGGACGGGAAACTGAATTAGCAGTCAATACGCCAAAAAGGTTGATTAATTATTTTTTTTAAATGGTAGCTGGTTAACAGGGATTTAGCCCCCAAAAATGTTAATCGGCTTTTTGTGTATGTCCCATTTTTTTATTATAATTTTGCATGAGAATAATTTGTGGCTCTGCCGCAAAAAAATGTGTGTTTTATCTATTTTTCATGAACTAAAATGCCAAAAAACATGAGACACTACCGTTTTTTATTCATCATCATTGTAGCTGTTTGTAATATCACAACCATGGCCGATGAAGCAAGTATTAACTTACAGTATGGCGGCAATCATGGCGATCACAACAATCTGCCGCTTCCTGCTGACATGCCAGATGTGTATTATGATGGCGACAACCAGCAGATCATCGTTGACGGCCTGGGTGTGGTCACCCACTACGACGTTGTGATTGCCTCGGCAACCAACTGGACGGTCTATATCTCCACCCAGGTCAGCGGCTCCTATGGCACCATCGACATCTCCTCGCTTCCCGAGGGCGAGTACGTCATCACCATCGACAGCCCACTGGACAACACCTACGAAGGATACTTTGACACCTACTGATGATCGATATTATCCCTCAATTCCAATCCATTTTAAACAATTAAAAATTTATTCAT
>Ga0247610_10003691_pt1 | contig 16673 bp, 9 predicted proteins | sample 174DNAGHGhighgp2_FD_193483 | JGI IMG/M metagenome (GOLD analysis project Ga0247610, IMG submission 193483) | Sheep rumen microbial communities from Palmerston North, Manawatu-Wanganui, New Zealand - 1742 DNA GHGhigh gp2 | ecosystem: Host-associated > Mammals > Digestive system > Stomach > Rumen ... | reverse complement strand
TGTAAGTGGTTACCAATTGCAAGTCATTAATACCTCGCATCGGTTCTTTTGCGTTAGCGTTCATGAACCTAAAGCCCACTTCGCGGGCGGTTCCTTCGTCAACGGGGGTGGCTTTCATGATCAAAGGCATGACCAAAAAAAGCATACTGAATAATAATAGATTGTGTTTCATATCAATAATATTTGTAGTATTGGTGACAAAGATACGTATTTCCGCAATAGAATAAAGAAAAATCAAAAAAAAGAAGTTTATTTCTACTTTTAAATGTTACGAAAACGGCCACCTCGCGTGAGATGACCGTTTATTCAAACAAAATCACATTGTTTATTCCGCCACTTTGAATCTGATGCTGAAACGGGCTTCAGGTTCTTGTCCGGCGGCTTGGAAGCCGTAGGTGGGTTGTTTTAACAAATCCACTGTCAAGCCAGTGATGTGGTCAACCAATTGCAGGTATTCGAATTCCGTCTCGTTTCTGTCGACGGTCAGGGTGAAGTCGCCCACCTGTTTGCTACTGAAGCAGAGCTCCAATGTCTCATCGGCTTTCTCCACGTGTGCGATGGCGTAGTCCTTGCCGTTGTCGCGGACCCAAAGGCTCGGCTCCTGTGCGACAAAGCCACCCATCTTCTCCATGCTGTTGCCACGACCGAAGTACACGAATGCCTGATCCTGTCCGTTTTCGCCCTTGACGCTGATGCTCAACGGGCTGGTCTCCCTCTTGGCTTCACCTGTTTCCGCAGTGGCGACGGCGGTGCTCTTGGCTATCATCAAAACGGTGGGTGCGGTTGCCTTCACCAGGATGCCTTGTCCGGGATGGATGGCGTCTTCAAAGGTATGGACCTGCCATGTGCCTTCGTTGGTCAGGGTGTAGTAGCCTGAAGCTAGGTTGGCATCGTCGATGGCCGCTCCAGCGCCCTTGTAGATGTCGTGCGAGAAAGGATTACCGATGAAGTGGAAGCCACTGAGCGGGTCGTTGGGACGCTCGGTGTAGGACAAGGGATAAGTAACTGAAGAGGCGTTCAGTGTGCCTGTAAAGGCGGGGCTGAAAGCATTGCTGTTGGCAAAGAGGTAGCCTCGGCCATTCTCGAAGGTGGTGAAGTCAGCAAGGCCGCCCTTGTAGTTCTCCCATTCCTCGTTGGTAAGGTTGTTCTCGTTGAAGCGGTACAGGTCGAATTCCGGTATGGCGAAGCTGCTTCCCTCGATGGGCATTTCGTCCATCGGCGAGGCGATGGTGTACCAAGCATCGGGATTGTCGTTGCCGTAAGCGACAATGTCCTTCTCCATCGTTGCCGCCACATTACCCGTGGCATTGATGAGTTGTGCACCGTCTTTGATGACCAGACCCTCCGTGGAGGTGTTGGTCAGATTGCCAGTGACCGTGAGGGTTTTGTCTGGCTGGAGGGTGAGTGATTGGCCGTTGGAAACGGTCAGTTCGGCTACCTCGGTGGTCATGTCGAGCTGGCAGTTGGCATCGATGAAGACAATATCGTAGACTCCGGGTAAAGCCCCGTACTGCCAGTTGGCGGCATTGCTCCAGTTGCCTGGTGTGATGAAGTGGAAAGCTGTTGGAATGAAATTGTTCTCGATGCAGTTCGACCAGAAAATCTCCGTATTAGTGGAATTTGCGACGCTGATGCCGTATTTATAGCTGCCATTCACAAGCTGTTCCCAAGTCTCATCAATGTATTGTGTTTCGCTGAGGTTTTCGGCAATCATTTGGGCACCTGTGTCATCGCAGTTGGCGCGATAGAGGTTGTAGGTGTTCATTCCACCAGCCTTTATGACAATGTTCGGACGAGCAGTATTGCTGCGGTTCAATGTATAAGTCTGAGTGGTGGCATCAAAAGGTGGGTTGTCCTGGTACTTGTAAGCCATGCCATAGAAACCTGGATTATGGCTGCGCCAATAAACATGACCGCTCCATTGGCCATTGTTACGTTGCACGAGAATGAGTACATTGCTCGTGCCGTCCCAAGCGAAACTGCCTTCGTTGAATACAAACTCGTTCCAGCCCAACGGCGGAATTCCAATGTTGCCCGTATAGACAAGGGTCATATTGCTGGCAAGATGAGAAGTGGTAGTTAGCTCGGTGTCAGACACATTAGCCATCCAAATGCTGATGTTGTTCTGGGTTTGTGTTGTCGTAACATCAATAGCTTCCCAACTTAAGCTTGTCATCGGGGCAGTGGTCAAACCAGCCGCAGCGAGCTCGTCAGCCGTGTAAAGAGCCTCGGAAAGGGAAGAATTGTATAAAGTGTAGAATGGCATGTAGGCTGTGTAAATGGAAGAAATCTCATCACCAATTATGACATCAGAGGGTACTTCTGCCCAATGAACCTTAACGTATGGACTGTTTGGCTCGTCAGGGTCGGGATAGTATTCAGTTACAACTGGCGCTGGAGGTGTTAAAATGAAATTAGCCACCAACGATACATTTTCTGTCACAACGAAACTATACATTTCGTAGCAAGAAATCACTTCTCCTTCTTTTGTCCAATTGATGAAGGTGTAACCCTCATTGGCCGTAGCAGTCAAAATGCAGGTCTGATTATAACCATATTCCCCACCTCCGCTTACGATTCCACCTTCTTCTGGACTGGCTGTAACCATGACATTTATCGGTGCTCCAAAGTTTGCTACCAAATTTCTATCCCTTGTGACTAAAAATGAATAAGTTGCCTCTGATGAAACCACGGTTCCGTTCTCCGTCCAATAATAAAAGCAGTAACCCTCATTAGCTGTAGCCGTCAAAGTGCAAATATCACCTATAGCATACCATCCCGAACCAATGGCCGATCCCATTGACAAATCGTTAGACTCCACATTGACTATACATTGCTGCCGATTGAAAATAATCTGGTTTTTCTCTGAACATAGTGTTCCATTATATCCCGATGGATTGTATGGGGTATAGTTGGTATTATCGTTGTATATAAAGATAGCTTGATTGTCTTCGGCATTAAATACACGACAAGCCATGTGAGGACTATTTGTCCAATTCCAAGAATTGTCATCAATAATAATGGCAAGGTTGGAAGTTCCATTGTAAACAAATGGCGTGTCAAGAATAATGGTGTTCCAATAACCTTGGGTCATAGTTACATTTCCACTGAAAACACGATTGGACTCTGAAACCGCAATCCAGTCCGTGTTGCTTTCGAAGGCTGTTTTGTCGGTATGCACCATATAGATGTCATAGTAGCGGGTCTTTGTTCCTCCTGTATTAAAGTAGGATATATTAGTAATAATTCCAACTTCCCCTATTTCATCTGGTGTATAGATTTGCTGTGACAAGGAGTATTTATAATATGAATAGCTTGGCAGATACACGTTCGCATCATCGGCCTCGCCCACCAATGTACCTGAAAGCGGCAGGAACTCGGCAACAATGTCGATATTTTCCGTCACCGTGAAGCTGTATGTGGACAGATACGAAACAACTTCACCGTCCTGGGTCCAATGGTCGAACATGTAGCCCTCGTTGGCCATAGCTGTCAAAGTGCAGGCCTGATTGTAACCATATTCCCCACCTCCGCTTACGGTTCCTCCTTCTTCAGGACTGACTGCAACTGTAACATTTAACGGCGCTCCAAAGTTCGCCACCAAATCCCTATCACCTGTTACAATGAAGCTGTATGTGGCAGTTGATGAAACCTCTACTCCGTTTTCCGTCCAATAATAGAAGCAATAACCTTCGTTGGCCATAGCAGTAAGTGCGCAGGTAGCACCGCCTTCGTAATAACCTCCTCCCATCACCGTGCCACCGTCGAAAGGATTTGAAATGGTTGTGATTTCACCCGCACACAATCCAATGAAATTGCTAAAACCTCCCCAATTTGCTGAAGCGTATGTCTCTATACTTTCACAGGGCACATACACAGGGATTCCCGTGTTATAAAAAGCATTAACACCTAAAGTAGGGGTATTATCCGCTAAAACTATTATTGAAGTTAAGCCTCTGCAACCATAAAACGCATAACTGCCTATCGAAGTCACAGAATTGCCGATGGTTAGCGAGGTTAAGCCATAACAATACTCAAAAGCCCCATAGCCTATCAAGGTCACGGAATTCGGAATATCTATCGTGATTAGCCCTGTACAACCATAAAACGAATTGCTTCCGATAGATGTAACAGAATTGGGGATAATTGTGTTCTTACAACCTGATACCAATTCGTTAGTGCTGGTTTTTATGATTGCATTGCACCCTTCACGAGAGTCATACACCATATTATCTGAATCCACAATGATTTGAGCCAAATTATTACAGTTGCTAAAAGGATTTGTTCCAATGTATGTTACGGAATTGGGAATTTCAACTGAAGTCAAGTTCATACATTCAGAAAACGCACCACTCCCAATGGAAGTAACAGAAATCGGAATTTCAATTGAAATCAGACCTGTGCTTCCAGAAAATGAATAGACTCCGATAAAGGTTACGGAGTTTGGGATAACCGTGTTCTTGCAGCCAGCGATTAACTCATTAGTACTACTATTGATGATTGCATTGCAATTATTACGAGAGTCATACATCGTATTACCTGAATCCACAATGATTTGTTCCAAACCGCTGCATCCTCTAAAAGAACTACCTCCAATATAAGTCACGGAATTGGGGATTTCAATTGAAGTCAAGCCGCTGCAACCAGAGAAAGCAGAACCGCCAATCGAAGTCACGGAATTGGGAATGTCTATTGCGGTCAGACTACTACAGTACCAAAAAGTAGCATATCCGATGGAAGTTACGGAATTGGGAATGATTATAGACGTTAGGCTCCAACCATTAGAAAATGCATTGCTTCCTAATGAAGTCAACCCTATAAAATACTGTAACTCATCAAAACTGGTTATGTTACTTTTGTTTTCGAATACTCCGCCTAAATCTGTCACAGCAGCAGCCTCAGTATAGCTCAGTTCACCATCACCATTAGTGTCCCAGTTGGCCACGCAGAGAGCTTTTACATTGGCATCGGCAAAAACGATAGGACATGAACCAGGTTCTTGCATATTAGCAAACTGGCTCCATCCATTGGCATTGTGGTAAGCATCGTATGTCCCACAAGGCAAATAAACCACAATATCGGTTGGCACATTCTTAAACGCATTGGTTCCCACGGTCGGTGGGGTTTCGGCATATACGGTCATCGTAGCCAAATTAGTGCAATTGTAGAACGAGCCATTGCCTAAAGTGGAGACCGAAGACGGTAGAGTTATCGAAGCAAGACTTGTGCAACCATAGAATGCTGTATTGGGTATGGAGGTCAAACTTGTGAAGTATTCAAGTTCATCAAACGAGGTGATGGCAGTGCTTTTGAAATAAGTTCCCAAGTTGGTCACTGCGGCAGCTTCGGCATAACTCAGCTCACCGTCGCCATTGGTGTCCCAATGTGCCACGCAAATGGCTTTCACATTGTCATCAACGAAAGGGATGGGGCATAAACCATATTCAAACTCTACATAATTGGAGAAATCACTCCATCCTTCAGCTGCTTGGTACATTGCAGAAGTGTGGCAAGGCACATTAATGACCATAGCGGATGGCACATTATCAAAGACATTGTTACCCATAGTTGGTGACGTACAAGCGTATGAGGTAAGTGAGGTCAGACTGCTACAATCAGAGAACGCATAATTCCCTATGGAAGTCACTTCATTGGGAATGGAGACGGCGGTGAGGCTGGTGCATGAGTTGAACTCGTCTTCGCCAATGGATGTCAAGCCTGTGAAGAACTGCAGTTCATCGAAAGAGGTTATTCCATCGTCAAACATAAACACACCATCTAAGCTCGTCACGGCGGCGGCTTCGGCTTGGTTCAGTTCACCATCGCCGTCAGTGTCCCAATTGGCCACGCAAATGGCTTTCACATTGGCATCGGCAAAAGTGATGTTCTCGGTTTGCGCTTTTGTCATTCCTGCTGCACATAGCAACAAGACGAACAGGACGGTACGGAACGCCTTTTTCATTTGTAAATTTTTAATTTTCATATTTATTTGTTTTTATGTGTTTTCAACTATTCATCTTTTTCCCGAGCGGGCATAAAAACGAAGGCTTTACTTTTATCTAAATTGGTATTGGAGGCCTTTGAATGCCTATGCATCACAATTAATTCAATAAAGCCCACGTGAAAACACGTGAGCATTGGCTTTACCGCCTGCGATGCATTGGAAATATCGAAGTTTCCGATACACAAGCTATTAAGCTAACGCTATTATTTATGATATGCCGTTTTCGTTGTTGCGCTCAATGCGCTGTATTCATTTCAATTCTATTTGGTTAGACTTTTGTTTCATCAATTCGACGGCAAAGATAAGAAAAAAACAAAGCAACCTGCTAAGTCTAATGTTTTTTTGTACTTTTGCGGACAGAATACAAGATTAGGGCGTTATGACTAAATATCCTATCGGCTTGCAGAATTTCCAAGGGCTTCGCGAAGACGGCTATTTCTATGTGGACAAATGATTTAAGCATTATGATGATCTGGCCCGACCTACTCTCCAACAAGCGTTACGCGCAGCCGCTCAAAAGCCCCGACATCAGGAGCTCGTTCCAGCGCGACTACGACCGCATCATCTTCAGCAGCCCCTTCCGCAGACTGCAAAACAAAACGCAGGTATTTCCCTTACCTGGCGCACAGATGGTCCACAACCGCCTGACCCACAGCCTCGAAGTGGCCAGCGTCGGACGCTCCATTGCCTGCCGAACTGTTGAAAAGCTGGCGAACAAGCATCACGAGCTGAAAGAACGTCAGTCCGACATCGAGACCATCGTGGCTTCGGCTTGCTTGGCGCACGACCTCGGCAACCCACCTTTTGGTCACTCGGGCGAGGACACCATTAGCAGCTTCTTCAAGGACGGGAAAGGCAAGGAACTGGAAAAGCTTGTAAAACCTGAGCAATGGAGCGACCTCATCGCCTTTGAGGGCAATGCCAACGCTTTCCGCCAACTGACGCACCAATTCACAGGTCGAAGGGCAGGAGGCTTCTCGCTGACCTCCGCCACTTTGGCCACCTTACTGAAATACCCCTACCCTTCTTTCAACAAAGGCAACCGGAAGAAATACAATGTCTTCTATTCTGAGGTTCCCGCCTTCGAAGAGGTCGTCAACGAATGCGGCATACCGAGAATCGATGACGAGCATTTTGTCTATGCCCGTCACCCATTGTCCTACATGATGGAAGCCTCCGACGACATCTGCTACCTCGTCCTCGACATGGAAGACGCCCACAAACGCGGCATCATCAGCACGGAGGCCATCGAGAGCTGCTTCGTCTCGTTTTTCGACCCGAACAAAGACAAGGCTTTCTTCAAGCACAAAGATGACGTCTACCGCGACGTGACCGACGTCAACGAGCGGATGGCTTTTCTCCGAGCCATGCTCATCAACAAGTTAGTGAACCTGGCCAGCGACATCTTCGTCAAAAACCACGATGCCATCATGGAAGGCCGCTTCGAAAAGAGCTTGATTTCGCATCTGCCTGAGTTTGAGAAAAAAGCGCTGGAGACATGCCGCGACGAATCGGTGAAGCATATCTATCGTCACCCCTCGGTGGTGAAAATCGAACTGACGGGCTTCAATGTCATCGGGACGCTGATGGAGGACTTCACCGATGCCGTGTTGAATCCCGACACTCCCTATAACAAGAAGCTCCTTTCGCTCATCCCTGAGCAGTTCAAGGTGCAGACCGACGATACCTACACCAAGCTCCAGTCCGTCATCGACTTCATCTCCAACATGACCGACCTCTACGCCGTTCAACTCTACAAAGACCTGAGAGGAATCGACTGATGAAAAGGATTTTAACCATCGTTTGTCTTTTGTTGTGCGGATTGTTTTCATTTGCACAAGTTCCTGATAGCTTGTCAGGCATCAGAAGAAGCACAAAGTCTTATCTGATAGCCGATTACAATCCAAAAGACACGGCTTTCCTGAAAGAGAAATGCCGTCAAGCCGGTCTAGACTTGGGTCTTTCCGTATTGGCCAACCGCCTCCCGACCGACAGCAAATACGTCACGCCCAAACCTTCGGAACATATTTTAATCCAAGGCGAATTGCATCTCCAACTGTCAATCGACGACGAGCAGACCGAGTTTGCCGTCTACCACTCCGACCTCTTCGACCAGCCTGCCAACATCAACGTATTGCAAATCGGCGAGGAACTCATCACCTATCGCACGACGGAAAGAACCGGCAACATCAATTTATTTTACGGTTGCGTTAGAGGCGCATTCGGTACAAAGAGATCGGCACACTCGAATAACACTACGGTTTACAAACTCTGGGACACGCCCGAACGCACCCTCCTTCCCGGCCTCGAGTTGCAAGAGAAAATGGCGCAAACCGAAGCCAAAAAACTAGCCAAGACCGATTACCCGCTACTGATTTTCAACGACCTGATAAGCTATTCTTATAATAGTTTAGGCGACTTGGCCATAGGACGTTTTCTTGACACAATACATAAATACAATCCCGACAAGCTCCTTCAAGCCGACCTGCTCACCCCTACTTCGTGGCACTACTTGAGCCGTGTCAACGAAAACCAACTATGGAACGCGTCAATGCGAACCAAAATAGTGGAAACACTGACCGAGAAGCAAGACTTCTATCGAAAGAGACAAATGCCGTGGATGATAGGCAATTTCCAAATCAACCTCGCCGACAAGAACCGCAAAGCCACCACGATGGAGGAATTGGAATGGTTTCTCTCCAAAGCCGCCGCCTTTGATGCAGGGTTCGGCCTCGACTTCAGTGCGGAAACCATGCGGAAACACGGTTTTACGGATGAGATGCTACTCACTATCAACAATTGGGAGACCTTACGCTTTGCCAACGCCTTCAGCGAGGAACAGAAAGAAGCGTTCAAAGACCCCTATGGAGACTGGCACATCGAGAAAACGGATGACTCCACCTATTTGCTTTATCCTCAACACATTTCGAGACGCTATTTCTGCAATTTCAAGGACGACAGTTGGCAATGGAACACGCCCTTCACAAGTGCCTTTGCACTCTGCATCACTGTGGAAGGCAAAGGCAGCATCAGTGATGTATATCTGGAGACACCTAACGACACCTTGCGCTTCCCCTGTACCCTCAAAGCGGGACAATGCCTTATCTATGATTTTGACGGAACGGCTTTTATTACCGACTTGAATTACAACAAGATAAAGAAAATTGAAACACAAGGAGTCGCCCTATTAAATGAAGGCAGTTCCGATGTTTCATTCTTTTGCAATGTGACAACCGAAGAAAAGAAATCGCCGTATGTTACCGTACGATTCATGACACGGGGCGAAGCCACCCAACTATCAACTGACAACTGACAACTACCTCCTCACTCCCGGAAACGCCTCCACAATCTTCACCTTGATATCAGGGAAGCTGTTGACAATCTGTACTTTCACATCAGGAAAGTTCTCCACAAGCTTTATTTTTCCACATTGGTCTGGGAAGTTCTCCACAATCTTTACATCCAAATCCTCGAAGGATTCCACAATCTGCACCTTGATGTCGGGGAAGCTCTCCACAATCTTAACCTTGCCGTAAAGATTGAAAGTCTTGCCTTCCTTGGTAATGAAGGTGCAGTTCTCCTTGTTGAGGCCAGGCTTTTTATCCTTTGATTGTGCCACTATGGGAAGTGATAACAGGACGAGCAAAGCCAATATCAATGTTTTTTTCATGGCAGTTAGTTTTTTGATGACCAATAAAACCGCAAAAACCATTCCTTTCCCAACTAATGATGAGTGTTTTTCTAAAAAAGTATTATTTATTAGGATGAAAGCGCATGAAATGTCTTTGTATTTTTGCACCATCAAACAAAAGCATCAGATGATTACACTTGATAAATTAGATATAGGACAATCAGCACGTATTCAAGCTGTTAACGGAGAAGGCCAACGCCGACAGCATTTCTTGGACATGGGACTCATTCCCGATGCCGTCATTAAGCTGGTGAAATATGCACCCTTGGGCGACCCGATGGAAGTGATGATTCATGGATATTCTCTCACCCTGCGCAAAGCGGATGCCGCATTGATTGAAGTTGAGCCATGCAGCAACACCGATGAAGCAGAATCTGTTGACCATCAGAGCATTGACCAATTGTACATCATCTCCCTCCCCGACCACAACGCCCACCCAGGCTTAGGTGAAGAAGGTATCTACCACGACAAGACCCATGAGACCCCACTTCCCAAAGGCACCAAGCTGACTTTTGCTCTTGCCGGACAGCAGAACTGCGGCAAGACCACCCTCTTTAACCAACTGACAGGTGCCAACCAACATGTGGGTAACTTCCCCGGTGTCACTGTCGACCGAAAAGACGGTATCATCAAAGGTCACCCCGACACCTCCGTCACCGACCTGCCTGGCATCTACTCCCTCTCTCCCTATACCTCCGAGGAAATCGTCTCTCGTGAGTTCATCATGAAGGAGAAACCCAAAGGCATCATCAACATCGTGGACGCCAACAATATTGAGCGCAATTTATACCTCACCATGCAGCTCATGGAATTGGGCATACCCATGGTTTTGGCCCTCAACATGATGGATGAGGTGCGCAACAACGGTGGCAGCATCCTCGTGAATGAGATGGAAAAGATACTCGGTCTACCTGTGGTGCCCATTTCCGCCTCCAAAAACGAAGGTATCTCCGAGTTGGTGGATCATGCCATCCACATCGCGAAATACCAAGAGGCCCCGATTCGTCAGGACTTCTGCGACAAGGACGACCATGGCGGTGCGGTACATCGTTGCCTGCACAGCATTATGCACCTTATAGAAGACCACGCCCAGCGTGCCGACATCCCCGTCCGTTTTGCCGCCTCCAAACTTGTGGAAGGCGATGCCATCGTCATGGAAGCCTTGCAACTCTCCCAAAACGAGAAAGAGACCCTGGAGCACCTCATCGTCCAGATGGAAGAGGAACGTGGCCTCGACCGTGCCGCAGCCATGGCTGAGATGCGTTTCGCCTTCATCAAGCGACTTTGCGACAAGACTGTGGTGAAACCTAAGGAAAGCAAGGAATACCAACGCAGCCGCCGCATCGACCAAATTTTGACTGGCAAATGGACGGCCATCCCCATCTTTATCCTCGTAATGGTAGGCATCATCTGGCTCAGCATAGACGCATTAGGAGCGCCCTTGCAAAATTGGCTTGACCAAGGCATCACGTGGCTCGCTGAAGTAATCGGCAACGCCTTGGCCAGTTGGAATGTAAGTCCTGCTGTGCAGTCGCTTGTGGTTGATGGTATCTTTGGCGGCGTAGGTAGCGTGTTGAGTTTTGTTCCCATTATCATATTGTTGTTCTTCTTCCTCAGCCTTTTGGAGGATAGCGGCTATATGGCGCGTGTGGCCTTCGTCAGCGATAGTTTCTTGAGGAAACTCGGTCTCACGGGACACAGCATCGTGCCCATGCTGATTGGCTTCGGCTGCACCGTGCCTGCAGTGATGTCGACGCGAACCCTCCATTCCACCCACGACCGTTGGCGTACCATCTTACTCACCCCTTTCATGAGCTGTTCTGCCAAAATTCCAATCTACGGCTTCTTCACCAGCATGTTCTTCCCTGGTCACGGTGGACTGGTACTCATTTGTCTTTATCTGTTAGGCATTCTTGTTGGCATCGTCACCGCATTGGTAACCAAATGGTTGGGAAACAAAAGTGAAGTTGCACCTTTCGTCATGGAGTTGCCCAACTACCGAATGCCAAGTGCAAAAAACGTTGCCCACCTGCTTTGGGACAAGACCAAAGACTTCGTGCAGCGTGCTTTCACAGTCATTTTCTTAGCCACATTGGTCATTTGGTTCCTGCAGACCTTCGACTTCCACTTCAACATGGTGGAAAACGGTGAAGGCAGCATGTTGGCCAGCGTAGCGGGTTGGATTGCACCCATCTTCAAGCCGATTGGCTTAGGCAATTGGCAGGTCGTCACGGCGCTTATCAGCGGCTTCATGGCCAAGGAAAGTGTGGTGGCCACCTTGGAAGTGCTCAATGCGATGCCGCTATTCACCACTGTCACCAGCATCTCGATGCTGGTCTTCTGCCTGCTTTATACACCATGTGTAGCAGCCATGGCCGCCATCCGTCGCGAGTTGGGAACCAAGTGGATGCTCTTTATCATCCTGTTCCAGTGCGTCGTAGCATGGATTTGCGCCTGGTTTGCCTATCTCATCGCCAACGCTATTATCGCATGAACCTGCCCACTATCATCGTATTGCTGGTTGTCCTTGCCCTCGTCATCGTCGCCATTAGAGCGCTGCGGAAAGGTAAAGGCAATTGCTCATGTGGCGAAAACGGGAAGGATTCGAGAAACAACAAATGCGCTTCCTGCACTGCAAATTGTCCGCTGAAAGGCAAATAAAAAAGTACCCATTGCAATAATGCAATGAGTACTTGTGACAATTACGGTAAAATGTTCTATGAATCAAAAGTCCCTCACGCTACGGACGAGACGGACACCGTTTTTGTGGTCGTAGTAGCCGTCAGAGGTGTACTCTAATCCGCCGATGGTAATCAAATACCAAGCATCAATGTCAGAATACTCGGTTGATGACCAATAAGTCACTCCAATGGGCTTGACGGGATATCCACCGACTTTCTCAAGGCTGGCATTCACATCTTTGAGGTTCTTATAAAGACGCTTCAATTGACCAGCGGCGGGGAGATACCAACCATTTTCAAAATCAACGGCATCGAAAGCCGGATAGATGGTATCCAGTTCGAGAATGGTCTGAGTATTTTTTTTGCCATCAAGATCATCAGATGCAGAGCTTCTGTTGGAATAGTTATCCAATTTCGTGTCTGTGCCATATCCGCCCCATGTGAACTGACCCTCATCTTGCAGGGAAACGACACAGCCATGTTCTCCCGAATTCTCCACATAGAACACCACGCCTAAAGCATTGATATTCAAAGAGTCGAAATCAGCAGGGCTGACAACAGTATCACCCTCGCAAAGGATATAGCCCACCTTAACATTAGAATTCTGAACCTTTTGTTCATCCTGTTTGTCTTGGGCATTCATGCACGGCACCACTAAAACCATCAGAAGAGCCGACATCATTAGTTTCAAAACATGTTTACGCATAATTTCTTTATTTTTCTGATTATCAATTTATTAAATTCAATTCTTGTTATAAATCCGCACTTTCGGCAGGGCAAAAATAGGTATTTTTCAAACATACCGCCAAAAAAATGAGACAAATATCACTTTTTAGTCTCCTATTTATTTCCCCCGTCTTTTTGAGTTTTTATTGTACAACCTATAGAGTATTAAACCCATAAGAAACATGGTGAGTGGAAAGCGTAGAAGCAACGAGTACACCCGGTATGGAAGGATATTAATAAAGAAAGCCGAATGCCCAAAGGGGGATTTTTCTGAAGATGGCGGATTCGATGCCGTCGGCAGCCACGTATGCATTGGGTTGCCCTTCAATCTGACCAAAGCCTTTGTCTTGGCCGCCCACCTCTACGACAATGTCACCATCAATTCGGAAATCACCCTTCTTGAATCCAGCATATTCAACCACATGGCCTGCCGAAGCCAACTGGTTGGCAAAGAATGTCTCACGGACCGTCCCTGTCTCAGGCATTTCTTGACTGAGCGTATATAGCAGGTTGGTGTTGTCGAGATACATCTTGTCGGGTTTTTGCAAATCCGTGACGTTTTTCAAATCCGTGAACAAACGGCGAATCAAACGAGCCTCATCTAGATGAGTAAGGTATTTAAGAGTGGAGAGCCGACTGATTCCTGAGGCCTTCGACAATTTCGCAATATCCACCTCATAGGGCACCATTTGGGAAATCACGTGCAACAAGGCCTTAACCTGACGGGTGTAACCCACATCTAAACTGCGGTATTTTGTCAGTTCCACGTCGATGATATAGTTAATTGTATTTTCCAACTTGTCGTAATACTCTTGCTTTTGCTCAAAATAAAAAGGATAATAGCCGAATTGCAGATAGCGCGCGAAATGCTCTAGTGGATGACATTTCGAAATCACTTTCACGCAAAACTCCGATGGCTTGTCCAACAATTGCTCTAATGATATGGGAGTGATGTCAAGACCCATATCGAGATGCAGGAACTCGCGCAGCGACAGCCCTGGCATATCATACGGCATCAAACGTCGTGACAGATCTGCTTGCCCATCATTGATTTGGATAAGTGACGAGCCGCTCAACACAATATTCAGCTCGCGGTAGAGGTCGTATATTTCCTTGATTTCACGACTCCATCCCGGATACTTGTGTACCTCGTCGATGAAAATCCATTTTCCTCCCAACTTTACGAAGTTGTCAGCCAAGTCAAGCAAAGAGTGCGCTGCAAAATAGTTCGTATCAGCCGAACAATAAAGTACATGTCGGTCTCCAGCGGCAAAATTCTGCTTGATATATTGTTGCATCAATGTCGATTTGCCCACGCCCTTGGGACCTCTGATGACAATCAGACGTGAGTTCCAATTCACCCGTTGCATATAGTCGCGGACGTATTCCATCGGAACCGTTGAAAGATATGCATCATGACGTTTAAACAGACTTTCCATACCAATTCGTTTTACTATTATTATCGTTGATGAACACTTTTGGAATAAAAATGTTTACATGGATAAACATATAATTTCTAATTGTGTTAATCTTGATAAACACATATTTCGATGCAAAAATAAAAAGAATTATTCACTTTTGAATGATTTTGGATAAAAATCCTTTTTTTACCGGCAAGACTATCTCATATGAGGGTAGATACTAAACAAACCTGGACTTAAATCCAAAGTTGTTTACTCCACCAAATGATAATACTTCGGCTGATAGCCTTCCCACTCGCCTTCCAACAGCTCGGGATGGAAGAAATGGATGAAGTCGGCCAAAAGCAGGTCGGGCTCACACTGCGACTGCTCGAAATAGCCCGTCGAGAGGATGTCGCAAACGATGATTTTATGGTTCTTGAAAGCGTCAAAAAGCGGATAGACCGGGCTTTCTTTTCCTAAGGATTCGTAAGTCATCGGAAAAGGATTGGAGTTGATAACACGCCAATAGTCAGCGTGTTGTGCCTTGGCGAGGATGCTCTCGGCATCCATGGGTACGCTGGCCGTCGAGGGGTTGTCTTTCCAGATATAGTCGGCACCGGCATCAGCGAAGAGTCTGGCAATGTAGCTGCGTCCACCCGCCACATACCATTGCCCGTTGAAAGCCAAATCGGAGAACACCGTGGGACGGTGTTCCACATTGGCACAGAGCGTTGAGAGCGCATTGTAACGCCGCTCGATGTCGTCAAACCAAGCATCAGCCTTGTCCTCGCAGCCCGTCAGCATCCCGATGACGCGAATCCACTCGGCACGGCCCAAAGGGGTATTCTCCATGTAATCCGCAAAGGGAAACAGCACGGCACCTGTGACGTTCAAGCCGCCTTGGTTGCCATCGAAATAAGGGGAATACAATAAGATATCGGGCTGAATCTGAATCATCCTCTCGATGTCGGCAGCGGCTTCCGTACCGATGTCATAAACCTTCTCTTGCGCCAAGAGCGAACGCATGGTACTGTCGGTCACAAAACGGCCTTCAAGGATGCCTTTCACGCGGTTGATCTCGCCCAAACGCAGAAAGACAGCCCATTGCGTGGCCGAAAACGAAACCACCGACTCTATTGGCACCTTGACCTTGGTTAACTCCTCGCCTACCGATTTTGTCGTGTCACTGACCAAGGCGAACTTGCCTAACGACAAGGTGGTGTCCCATGGGCAAATCACCTCTACACGATAGCCGTAGTCTTTTTCGTACACCACAATGTTTCGGGCATAGCGCATCAGGTTGTCGCCTTGCGCTTTCTCGGTGTTCTCGTTGGCTTTTGGAGCGCAGGCCACCAAAGCCACCAACAATAAAACCCACAGTTTTCTCATTGTGCGTTCAGTTTTTCGAGACAGTCTTTGCATAGGCAATCGCTGTAATGTTCTTTCAGATAGGCTTTTGTCGCATCAGTGAGTTTCACCTTGACGCACCAGCAGTCGATGGAATGGACACATTCGAAGGTTTTTCCACAGCGGGGACAGGCTTTTTTCATTGTTGAAGTGTTGATTGTTGAATTGTTGAATTGTTAGAAAGTTCGGGCGGATTTGCAATCCGCCCGAACGGAGTTGGGGATTTGCAATCCCCTAAAAGAATATCAATTATTTAAACAACATTGCACTGGGAATGACACCCGCCTCAAACGAGCTGAGCTTAACACCGTCGTATGAAAAACGATAGACGGTGCCGTTCATCATGTAGTTCTTGGCGTCGGTCACATAGATGTCGCCCGTCTTTGGCTCAACAGCCATGTTGTAGAACATGCCTTGTGGCTCTGCGACGATGCGGAAGGTATCCGACAAGGTCAGCGTTGCGATGTCGAAACGGCGCACCTCATTGTTGCATATCACATAAAGTTGGTCGCCCGAAGGATTGGCTCTCAGCACCATGGCTGTACCGTCAAACTCGTAACGTTTCTCGGCTGTCTTCAGCAATGGGTTGATTTCCCAAAGGCTAGGTTGCTCGCCATCGGCTTCCCATGTGGCGCCTTCGCAAAGCACCCACACGTGGCCGTTCTTGTCGACCGCCATCGTGTTGGGCTCCTTCCCTACCCGAATCTCGGCCACCTTCACGTCGTTGTTGACATCGACGACCTGAACGGTATTTTTCTCCA
>Ga0247610_10003690_pt1 | contig 16676 bp, 15 predicted proteins | sample 174DNAGHGhighgp2_FD_193483 | JGI IMG/M metagenome (GOLD analysis project Ga0247610, IMG submission 193483) | Sheep rumen microbial communities from Palmerston North, Manawatu-Wanganui, New Zealand - 1742 DNA GHGhigh gp2 | ecosystem: Host-associated > Mammals > Digestive system > Stomach > Rumen... | reverse complement strand
CACTTCAATAATCTTGTCCTCGCCGTCTTTGCCGAACGAACGGCTTTGACCGCCCTTGCCGCCATCTGTCGCCATGATATGTTTCTGGTACTTGAGATGAAGCAGGGTCCAGAGATTCCGGTTGCCATGCAAAATCACCGAACCGCCTTTGCCGCCGTCACCGCCGTCTGGACCTCCTTTGGGAAGATACTTGGCGCGATGAAGGTGCATACAGCCTGCTCCGCCCTTGCCTGAGCGGCAGTAAATCTTTACGTAGTCGATGAAATTGCTTGGCATAGTTTCGTTATTTTCCGTGTCCTGTCAGTTCAATGACACGCATGATTTGGAGGAACACATCAGCCATCGTGTGGTTGCCGTTCACGGCGAAGTAATTGCCGTGATGCAGATAATAATGCGCGATGGGCTCCGTTTGTTGGTGGTAAACGGCGATACGGTGACGGATAGTGTTGAGATTGTCATCCTTGCGGCCACTTACCTTTCCGCGCTCAATAAGGCGTTGGATAAGCAACTGCTCATCCACCATAAGGTCAATCATTATGGCTTCCATCTCGTATTTTTCAAGCAAACCCGTCAAAGACTCCGCTTGCGAAACCGTACGGGGATAGCCGTCAAATATAGTTCCTTTGCAATCCTTTGGAAGAGTACTGATATAGTGCTCGATAACACCGAACATCATATCGTCCGGAACTAAATTGCCTTTCGATATAAGGGCGTCTATCTGTTTCCCCAATTCACTACCGGCCGCTATTTCTGCACGCAAAACATCTCCTGTCGAGAGATGCTGCAAACCGTATTTCTGGGCGATGAACGCCGATTGAGTGCCTTTGCCGCTGCCCGGCGCTCCGCATAAAATAATATTCAACATAGATTAAGTGGTACTAAAAAGACGCAAAACGAGTTGCCCGTATAAGTAGAGCAACTCGTTTGCTGAGCTACATTGCTGATTAGAAAGCAAATCTGGAACCCGGTTTGATCTTAACGACCTTCTTTGCAGGTACGTTAACGATTTCACCAGTACGCGGGTTTTTAGCCTTGCGAGCCGGTCTCTCTGCAAGTGCAAAAGAAGCGAAGCCGATGAGCTGCAGGCCCTCGCCTTTCTTTACTGCCTCTACGATTGCATCGATAGCTGCATCAATAACCTTAGCTGCATCAGCTTTCTTTACTTCAGCCTTCTTTGCGGCTGCTTCAATAAGTCCGTTCTTGTTCATACGATTGTGTTTTTAAGTTATTAATAAAGTGAATTTATTGGGTCCTTTTCCCGACTTTTTAACGGGGTTCACGCTTTGTAAACCAAAACCGCTTGCAAATTTACTACTTTTTTTGAATATAGCAAATATTTTTTTCAAAAAAATTCACTTTTTTAGTAAAAAAAACGCTTTTTTGGCATTTTTTTGCATTATTTGTGTGTTTATTCCATATTTTTTCAGTAACTTTGCACCCGTTATGAGAAATTTACCTGCTGTAACCCGCTATCTGCTGATAGCCAATTTTGCAATTTATTTTCTGGCCGTTATTTTTGAACGTTACGGTCTTGATTTGAACGCAATAGGCGGATTGCATTATTACGCCGCGCAATCGTTCCATTTGTGGCAACCGCTTACTTACATGTTCCTTCACGCGAACTTCAGTCACATCTTTTTTAACATGTTCGCTGTATTGATGTTCGCGCCGTTGATAGAAAAAGAATGGGGAGCACGGCGCTTCCTCATTTATTACTTTGTTTGCGGTTTGGGAGCTGCTTTCATTCAGGAAGTGGTCTGGAGTCTGATGCTGGCAAATATGACCGCATCATATGACATTACGTATCTGGCGCATTATGCTTACCTGCTGAACACAATAGGTGCTTCCGGAGCGGTATTCGGAATCCTCTTTGCCTTCGGATGGTTGTACCCCGATGTCCCTATGTACATCCTTTTTGTCCCGATTCCTATACGTGCGCGCGTGTTCGTTATTATATATGCGCTCATAGAGTTATTTGCCGGATTGGGGTCTGTGGCGGGATTTACTGCTGACAATGTGGCGCATTTCGCGCATTTGGGCGGAATGTTGTTCGGATGGATTCTTATTCTCTATTGGCGCCGACACGGATGGAGCGAACCGAAAATATTTTCCTTATGGGATAAAATAAAAGCTCGCCGTTCGGACAACCGGAGACTGGATAGTTCAAACGACAAGTTTAAAGATTTTCATTACCAGAAACGGGTATAACCGTTTAGCGTTTGTATTCCAGAGTGGCTGTAACTGGCCTGTGGTCAGAGCCGGGGGCTTTGTCCACTTGGCAGGCTGTCGGAACCAAATCGGGCGAACTAAGGATGTAGTCTATTCGAAGTCCGATGCCTCTATGTTCGCATGTCGTGCCCCAGGACCAGGGATGAACTTCACGCCAGGCATCGTGTAAACCGCTGCTAATCTGCCAGTAAGCATAACTCCATGCAATCGAATTAAAGTCACCTGCCACAATTACAGGATAGGGACTTTTGTCTATTTCACTCCGCACAATTTGTGCTTGTTGGTTGCGAAGCGGAATAGCACGTTCCCATTTGGCTTTGAGCCTTTTGAGAGATGCCAATAACCCTTCATATGAACGAAGCGTATCGACATCTGCAAGGTCATTTGCCGTAAAACTATATGACTCCAAGTGGTTGTTAATCAGTCGGATAGTGTCCTTGCCGACTACAACGTCACAGCGGTTGGAAAGGTTCGCACGAGTCGCGTAATGAATACTTTCTTTGTTGATGAGAGGGTATTTTGACCACACCATCGTTCCGAACTGGTGACGTTTGTCATAGATGGAAAAATCAAGATATGAATACGGGTATTTCTTGCTCAACACCCGCTTTACGTCATCCAGTGTCAGATATTTGTCGTTTTTATAGACATCTACCTCCTGCAGGCAAATGATATCGGCATCCTGCTGCATGAGGAACTGCAACACCTCGTTCTTCTCCGGCTTGACGTAATGACCCATTCGTGCGGTATTCCAGGTCAGCACGGACACGGCTATCAAAATCAGATTCATCATATGGACTAACTTCTCTTTGGAACCAGCGTAACGAGTGGAATAACCATCTCTTCCAGCGATATACCGCCGTGCTGGAAAGTATTGCGGTAATACTGGGCGTAATAATTGAACTGGTTCGGGTACGCAAAGAACTCATTTCCTGTGCAGAAAGCATAACTGCTGCTTACGTTTGGGCATGGCAGACCAACCTTCTTCGGCTGTTCGAATGTCATTACGGACTTGGCGTTGCAGTTGAGTGCTTTGCCTACTTTGTACCGGATGTTGGTGTTCGTGTTTTTGTCCGCGATAATTTGAACGGCATTCTTGACGCGCGTTGTTCCGTGGTCGGTCGTCAGCACTAATGTAAGACCTAACTCGGACGCCATACGAAGCAATTCGTAGGTCGGCGAATGTCGAAACCAACTGAGTGTCAGGCTTCTGTACGCCGCTTCGTCATTGGCCAACTCGCGCATCATTTTACTCTCCGTACGTGAGTGGGACAACATGTCAATAAAATTCAATACCACAATATTCAGTTGCGAAGCCGAGTGTTTTAACTGATGAATAACGCGTTCGCAAAACTCACTCTCGTTCACTTTCCAGTAACTGAAACTCTCACGCCGACGGTAACGGTCAAGCAAGGTCTGAACAAGTTCGCGCTCAAACTGGTTCTTGCTCTCCTCGTCGCCTTCCTCTACCCACAGATGAGGGTACATTTCCTGGATTTGTAGAGGCATCAAACCTGCAAAGATGGCATTACGGGCATATTGGGTGGCTGTCGGCAATATACTTGTATATTGTTCTTCGGTTTGCAAGGAGTAAAACTCGCTGACAAGCGGCTGAATCGTTTTCCACTGGTCATAGCGGAAATTGTCAATCACGCACAGCAGTACGCGTTCTCCTTTGTCCAGTAAAGGGAAAACACTATGTTTCATTACATCCGGAGACATAAGCGGTCTGGAAGGGGACTGTTGATTACCGGTGCTCGAAAACCAGCTTTCATAATTGCGTGCAATCCACTTGGCAAACGCCGCGTTCGCTTGTGTGCGTTGGTCGTCAATTAAACTCCGCATGGCCGAGTTCTCCAACTCGATATCCCATTTGCTTAGCGCCCGCTCGACGGCCTGCCATTCTTCTATGGTTGTTGCGGTATCTATCATATAAGAAATATCGCCCCATTCCTGACGGTAGTTCTGCTGTACTTGTTCGGTTACGATGGATTGCTGGTGAATATGCTTCTTGAGACATAGCAGAATCTGACTGGGATTAACCGGTTTGATGAGGTAGTCGGCAATCTTTTCGCCTATCGCTTGCTCCATGATATGTTCTTCCTCGCTCTTGGTAATCATCACAACGGGCACCTCCGGATGAAGGCGTTTGATTTCCTGAAGCGTCTCCAAACCGGAAATACCGGGCATGTTTTCATCCAGAAACACGATATCCGGCAATCCGTTTTCTGCTTTGTTATCGCAGAACAATGCCAGCGCATCTTCTCCGTTACTGGCTGTTATTACATCATACCCCTTCCCGTTTAGATAAATAATGTATGGTTGCAACAAGTCTATCTCGTCGTCAACCCAAAGTATCTTATTTGCCATATTTCGATGTATTTCTTTCTCTTTTTCCTACAAAAATTATGCCATGAAGCGATAAAAATGGTCTAAAATTTGCATACGTCAATTTTTTGTAGTAACTTTGCATGCGAAATCAAATTGGGGTATTGTTGGCTTATTCGTTTCAGGCATATAAACCGTTCTACCGCCGCAACTTGAAAGTGGCTTTTCCTGTCATGCTGACCCAGTTGGGCGCAGCCATGGTGGGCTTGGCGGATTCCATTATGGTGGGGCATTACGGAACAACCGACTTGGCTGCGGTCAGTTTCTCCAATGCTCTCTTTTTTACGGTCATGGTGTTCTCAATGGGCGCCGTAATGGGAATCACACCTTTGGTGGGCTACGCGCACGGACAACGGGAAATCGTGAAAGATACAAGCGATTTGGACAGACAGATTGCGTTCTATTGGACTAACGGTCTGGTATTTACAGGTCTTATGTGCTTGCTGTCAATGGCTTTTCTTGTGCCATGTCTGCCTTTCCTCGACTTGTTCGGCCAGGAACCCGAAGTTACCGATTGCGCGAGACCATATTATCTTCTCATCATTATTTCAATCGTACCGTTCCTCTTCTTTTGTTTTATCAGGCAGTTCCTGGAGGGGCTTGGAAATACCTTTGTCGCGATGATGATAACCATTGCATGTAACTTGCTGAATATACTTCTCAACTGGGTGTTTATATATGGTCACTGGGGCTTTGATCCAATGGGTGCCGAAGGAGCCGGATGGGCAAGTTTGATAGCACGCATTTTGATGCCGGTTTGCTTCTTGGTGGTTATGTTTTGCAAGTCCGAATGGCGTATGTATATACGTGAGGCCACAAGTGTCAAGTGGCGCGAAATACGTGAATTGCTCGCTATCGGCACACCCATCGGCCTGCAATCGTTCGCGGAGGCCTTTCTCTTTACTGCCTCTTTCGTCATCATCGGGTGGATTAACAAAGAGGCCTTGGCTGCCCATCATATCGCAAACCAGATGGCGGATTTGACTTTTATGCTCGCTTTGGGTATTGGTTCGGCTACTACAATCCGCGTGTCACACCAGTTGGGGAAAGGAGACATCCATGCTGTCCGGATGGCAAGCCATGCTTCCATTCATCTTTGCCTGCTGATGAACACTATCGGCGCGGCAATTATGATTCTCGGACGCAATTACATCCCGTATATTTTTACGGAGGACGAAGCCGTTGTACCGATTGCTTCTACGCTGCTCATCATTGCAGGTACGCTTCAGTATGTGGATGGACTCCAATGTATAGGCGCAGCCATGTTGCGAGGGATTAAGGACGTACGTGTTCCGATGCGTATTGCTCTTTTCGCATATATAGGTGTCGCTTTGCCCTTGGGGTTGTACCTCACTTTCCCTTTGGGGCTCGGCGCAAAGGGTATGTGGATTGCTTTTGTCGTCGCATTGGCCATTCCGGCAGTGCTCTTTCATATTCGCTTTAACAGACAACTAAATAAAATTCAATATGAGCAACAGAGTATTTGACATTTTTGCAGAGATTTGCAAAGTTCCTCGTCCCTCCAAACACGAGGAGAAAATTAGCCGCTGGTTGCAGAATTTTGCTGCCACGCACGGTATCGAGTGTATCGCCGATGAAGCGATGAACGTCATAATGCGTGTGCCGGCTACGCCCGGTTTTGAAAATCACGAAGGAGTTATTCTGCAGGCACATATGGATATGGTCTGTGAGAAGAACGGAGACGTAAAACATGATTTCATGAAAGATCCTATTGAGACCTATATTGACGGCGAGTGGCTCAAAGCGAAAGGAACGACACTCGGCGCAGACAACGGAATTGGTATCTCGATGGCTCTCGCGGCAATCACGGATCCGGAACTGCAACATCCTGCCATCGAGTGTCTCTTCACGGTGGATGAAGAAACGGGACTTACCGGCGCTATGAAACTGCAGGACGGTATGTTGCGTGCAAAAAGGCTCATCAACCTCGACTCGGAGGATGACGGACAAATCTTCATCGGCTGTGCAGGAGGTATTGACACACTTGCCAAAATGCACTACTTGCCGAAACGGTTTGCCGACCTCAATATTCCTGACCATCGGCCTTTCGCTGTCAAAATTTCAGTCTGCGGATTGCTCGGAGGACACTCAGGAGACGATATTGACAAAGGCCGCGCAAACGCCAACAAGATCATCGTTGAATTTCTCAATGACATATGGAAATACACGGACTTCGTGCTCTGTTCTATCGACGGCGGCAACTTGCGGAATGCTATCGCACGCGAAGCGGAAGCCGTTTTTGTGATTGACGAACGCAACAAAGAAGCTATCCGAATCACATGGAACAACTATGTAGCGGAAGTGGAAAGTAAATTTGGTAGCGTGGAGAAAGAGATGCGCCTTGATTTGGAGTCGTGTGACCTCCCGGAGACATACCTGCCATTCCCGCAAACCGCTCGTCTCTTAATGGCACTCAACGAGTGTCCGCACGGAGTGGTAAATATGAGTGCGGAAATGCCCGGGCTTGTTGAAACAAGTACCAATCTCGCTTCCGTTAAGATGCGCGAGGATGAGAAAGGCCGGTTTATTGAAATCAATACATCCCAGCGCTCGTCGAAGGAGCCGGCAAAGCACTTCATCAAAAATGTCGTGGAGCATACACTTTCCATTGCCTGCGACGAGGTTACGCACGGAGACGGATATCCCGGATGGGCTCCGAATCCCAAATCGGAACTGCTTGACGTGGTCAAAAAGACCTATACCGACCTCTTCTGCGCCGAGCCGCAAGTTAGAGCTATCCACGCAGGACTGGAGTGTGGTCTGTTCCTCGAAAAATACCCGTATCTGGATATGGTTTCCATCGGCCCGCAAATGTACGGAGTACACTCGCCGCAAGAAAGGCTGTCTATCCCAAGTACGGAAAGATGTTACAAATGGCTTTGCCTAATACTCAAATCACTCTAATATGCCAAAATCCCAACTATTAGGGATTGTGTGTGTCGCTGAAAAGCAGTAATTTTGCACCGCCAAACGATTAATTGACAAGGAGTAATAGCCAATGACCAAAATAGCTGTCATAGGATTACCGCAGAGCGGAAAGACTTCCCTTACGCACGCCTTGCAACAACTGGCCGACGATGGCCGAAAGGACGTCAAGTTTGTCGAGGTCTATAACCCCGACGATTTGCACGGTCACGCTTTTGACGTGGTCTTGCAGGTCGTGGACTCAACGCGTCTCGAAGAATCCTTGCTCCTTACGCCGCATATAATTGACGAACAGGAGAAAATCGTTCTGGCTATAGGCCGGTACGACTTGTTGCTCAAAACAGACCACTCGCTCAACATTCCTGAGCTGGAGAAACTTATTGGTGTGCCCACTTGTCGTGTTTCAGTAAGACTGAACTACGGCCTGCCGAACTGCCTTTCCATTCTTCTCGAAGCCGCTAAGCGACCTGTTTCTAAAGCACACCCGATTTACCACTTGCGCGATCAGGGAGAAGAGGAATCTTATCAGGCTTATGTGCATGGTATTCTGACGCAAACACTTACACACGCCAAGAACGACCAACACCAGACGAGGCTGGAGAAAATTGATAAAATCCTTACCAACCCCTGGCTGGGATTCCCCATAATGATGGTTCTGCTCTATTTCGTCTTCTGGTGTACTTTTACGCTAGGCGCTTACCCGCAGGAGTGGATTGCAAACGGCGTGGATTGGCTCGCAGACTGGATTAACGGACTTTGGATAGACGGCGGATGGCTGCGGGGATTGCTGGTGGATGGTGTGTTGCAGGGGGTCGGAGCCGTGCTCGCTTTCCTGCCGAACATAATCATCCTGTTCTTCTTCATATCGCTTATGGAGGATTCCGGCTATATGGCACGTGAGGCGTTCATAATGGATACCATTATGCACAAAGTGGGTCTGCACGGACGTAGTTTCATCCCCATGCTCATGGGATTTGGATGCAACGTACCTGCTATCATGGCGGCAAAGGATATCCAAAACCACAAGGACCGCGTGCTTACCATGCTCATGGTTCCTTTCATGTCCTGCTCTGCGCGACTTCCGGTTTATATGTTGTTCGTGGACACGTTCTTTGAACGGTACAAGGCACTCGTCATGATTTCCCTTTACGCGATAGGAATCTGTCTGTCCGTCTTGTTTGCCGTCATTATGAAGCACACACGCTGGTTCAGACAGGACAATACCGACACGGTGAACGAGTTGCCGGAGTTCCGATTGCCTAAAGCACGCAATACGGCGGCGCATGTATGGGAACGCGTTGCTGACTACCTCCAGAAAATCTGTACGGTTATTTTGTGGGCAAGTATCATTATTTGGGCGTTGGAGTATTTCCCTGGACAAGACATCAACGACCTTGAAAATTCGTACCTCGCTTCAATTGGCAAGTTCGTCTCGCCTCTATTGGAACCGCTGGGATTTGATTGGAAAATGTCCGTTTGCCTGCTCACGGGACTGCCGGCGAAGGAAGCCATCGTCTCTACGCTCGCAATCTTATATGGAGGAGATATTAGTGCGGCTGGATTTACGCCGTTGACGGCTTTCTGCTTCATGCTATTTGTCCTCCTCTATTTCCCTTGTGTCGCTACTATCGCAACCTTGAGACGAGAGGCTGGAAGAAGATGGGCGTGGTTTACGGTATTCCACTCGCTCTTCCTCGCTTGGTTTATCTCGTTTGTGGTGTACCAGATAGGATCGTTGTTCGTCTGAATCCCTCTGAAAAAATGCCAAAACTTTTACGAGACGCTTACGAGACAGATACGAGACGATATCGAGACACTATCGAGATCCCAACGCATTTTGAAGTACATAAATTGTCAATATATATGAAACGTTTTTTAGTTATTCTTTGTGCAGTAATCTTTGTCCCTTTGACCATTATGGCAAAGCCGAATAAACAAACTGTCATCCTCTCTTGTGATTTACATTGTGAGGGCTGTTGTGAGAAAATTATGAAAAATATCGCCTTTGAAAAGGGGGTTAAGGATTTGCAATGTGACCTCAAGAACAAGGAAGTTCTCCTTGTTTATGATGCAAACAAAACCAACCTTACCGCTCTCCTCGTAGCGTTTGAGAAAATCGGCAAACCGGCTACCGTCAAGGCAATTCTTGCGCCCAAAGACGATGCTTCACCACATGTGGATGCCACTACTTCTGCTACACGGTTGGAATAAATTCCAAAACCGGTAAAACACCCGAATAAGCGGCAGATACGCGAAAAAAGTGCACAATTTGCGCTTTTTTCGCGTTTTATTTGCACACGTCATTTTATTTTTGTATCTTTGCACACTTTTTGACTATGCCGACAAGAATATTCAGAAATATGCTTTCATTAGGTGTGTTGCAAATAGCCAACTACCTGATACCCTTATTGGTCTTGCCGGTTGTGAGTCGTGTCTTGGGTGCTACGCTCTTCGGAAGTGTCGGTTACGCCCAGAATATCGTCTCATATCTCACGTTACTCGTCAATTTCGGTTTTGAATATTCCGCCACAAGGCAAATCGCGCTCGCTGGAGACAACAAAGAGCGCAAACGACAACTCTTCTGGGCTGTCATAACGGCAAAAGCGGGATTGTTGGTCATTTCGTTTGTTATTCTTGCACTTCTTCCGCTGTTTATGGAGCGGGTGGCGTGTGATCCGAGGCTGTATATCTATACGGCTTTGATGAATATAGGAATCGTGTTCTTTCCGACCTGGTATCTCCAAGGAGAGCAGCAAATGGACAAAATGGCGTGGGCTAACTTCTTTACCAAATTATTAGGAGCATTGCTCGTTGTGGCTTTGGTTCGCCAGGCTTCATATTATCGTCTCTATCCGCTGCTTTTGTCCATAGCGGGGATAATTGTGGGCATCGGAGCTTTGGTGTACGTTGTACATCACTTCGAAATCGGTTCTTTCATCCTTACGCGTAGCGCCTTAAGAGAAGTATTGGTTGCCGGAGCACCTATTTTCCTCAACAATGTCTTTGTCAGCCTTTATACAACGGTTAACATGACGCTTTTGGGAGGCTTTGCTACCGATGAAATGATAGGTTATTTCTCTGCGGCGCAACGACTTATTATTGCCCTTAACATGGTTGTCGTGCTTCCTGTCAGTACGGCTGTTTATCCGGAACTGAGCCGCCGCTTTGAAGAATCCAAGACAGAAGGTGTGCAATTCCTGAAACGTGTGCTGCTCATCTCAGGAATTGCTGCGGCGTTTGTCTCAGGACTCACTTTTTTGAGTGCACCGCTTGTCATTCCTGTTATTTATGGCGCAGGATATGAACCGGCTATAGAGATACTTCGATGGCTCTCGCCGCTGCCTTTCCTCGTCATGACTGCTACGCTCCTTACGGTACAAGGATTGTACGGCTTGGGACTACAGCGTTGGGCACCTTGGGTCGGATTAAGTCTGGCTATTCTGTGTATATCACTTAACCTCGTCCTTTTGCCACAAATCGGAGTAAAGGCGGTTTGTATCGGTTGGAATGCCGCGGAACTGGCTGAGTGTATGATAGTCGGCACAATTTTACTGATAAGAAAACACAAACTCATGACTCCGCAAGCATAAACTATGTTCTACCTCGTTTGTTTCGGCATATTACTCGTCCTTGCGGTTCTGAACTTGCAAATGCACGATAAACTGAGTTCGACGATTCTCAGTTCATTGGCGGCAATACTGCTTATCTGTATAGCCGGACTCCGCTACGAAACAGGCGGTGACTGGGATTCTTATACGGAATTGTTTGCTTCTTTTCCTTCTTTCAGCCGCCTTGTAGGACATCCGATTGAAATTGTCGAACAACCTGTTGAAGAGGGATTTACACTTCTTTGTGCCCTCGTTAAATCGCTCGGTGGTACGATTCAGCACTTGTTCTTTGTGGTAACGTTTATTAATATACTCCTGATTGCTTGCGCGTTACCCAAATACACCAAATTCCCTGTTATAGGTCTGTTGTGCTACTATGGCATCCTGTACTTTAACTTGGAGATGATTTATATCCGTCAGGCTACAGCGGTCGCTTTGTGTTTCTTTGCCTTGCAGTTCATCCGCTCGCGCAAAATATGGAAATATATTATCGTTGTGCTGATTGCTTGTACGTTCCACCGCGTAGCGGTATTGATGTTACCGCTCTATTTCTTCTTGGATCGTAAGATTCCGACAGTTGTGTATATTCTTGTTATTGGAGTGGGAGCGGTTCTCATGCTCATTGGAGTTCCGTGGATAAAAACCATATTCCTTACGGTTGCTGGTTGGCTGGGAGAGAACTACGCCGAAAAAGCGGAAATGTATGCCGAGAATGCACTCTTTGCCGTGCAACGCGGATTGAGTATCGGTTTTGTACTAAACCTCGCCATACTAATCGTCGTACTCTTCTTTAAAAACAAGATAGATGAACTGCCCTATGGAACTGTAATGTTGAACCTCTTTGCGCTCAGCCTTGTCCTGTATTACTATTGTTATGAACTGGTCGAGGTAAGCAACCGAGTAAGGCTTTTCTTCTTTATTGGCATAATTGCCTTGCTGCCGATGCTCTTAGAAGTATTGCCGCTCTTTTTGGAGCGCTTGGCTGGACTCGTCGTGGTCGCTTTGTACTGCTTTAGCTTCTCAAGGGGAATATTCCTGGAAGCTCCGCAGGCTGCGGCTTACAACCCATACCAAAACTATATTGAATATAAACTCCATCCGCGGCCAAGTACCGGCAAGCAGCGCTTGGAACAGAGCAAGCATTTCTTCCGGGACGAAAGGCGTTAAAGCAACACAACAATGAGTCACATCCTTTTCATATCGCACGCACGAGGATTACACGGAGCGGAATCCGTAATGATGCAAGCTGTAAAAGCTTGTGTCGCAAAGGGCGCACGCGTCACGGTTGTTGTGCCTTCTGTCGTGCTGGACGCAGGGATGAAGGAGGAACTGAAAAAGATTGAAGGAGTGCGTGTGATGGCGTTGCCTTACCGTGCAGCGGGAATACATAAATGGCGCACATGGGCGGTAATGGGATACAATTGGTACACCTTGTGCCGCTTGGCGAGGTTTGTCAGACGCGAACAAGTGACGACGATTTATTCCAGTTCGTCTATCACGATTCTTGGGGCGGCTCTGGCACAACGTACTGGCGTTCGGCACATCTGGCATTTCCATGAACCCGTTGACGAGAGATTCGGATGGCACCCTTCACTAAAAAAACTATATATACCGTATATACGACAGGCGGATACAATCATTTGTATCTCCCATAAGCAGCAGCAAGAATGGGAACAGGCTTTAGGAATACAACTCTCCAATGCCCGTATTATTTACAATCCGATGAAGCGGATTTGTCTGATGAAATCGAAAGAATCTGTACATGACGATGGGTGTACCATCGGATTTGTAGGTCATTTTGAAGAACGGAAAAACATTCCTTTGCTGGTACATACATTCGAGCGGATTTATCAGAGATTTCCTTCATCGCGTCTTCTGCTTTGCGGTGCTTTGGATGACAAAGACAGATGGTATGTTGAGAAACTGACTGACTTGCGGACTCCGGTTGTGGAAATATTGCCGCAAACACCGGACGTTGTAAAGTTCTACGGCCGAATAGATATTCTTGTGCTACCTTCTTGGCGGGAAACAATGCCGTTGGTGGTTTTGGAGGCAATGCAAGCCGGTGTATGCGTGCTTCAAACAAATCAATCCGGTATGAATGAACTGCTTGAAGACGCAAAAGAGACCTTGTTCTTTTCTCCGGATAAACCGGAAGAGCTATTGACTCTCTTGATTCGTTGCATGGAAAACGATTATCGTGGTTCCATTGCACGTGCAGGACAAGAAAAGGCAATGAAATTAGTAAAGAATCAGTCGTTTGACGAGCAAATACAGCAATTATTATGCGTGTGATAGCTTATTATCTGCCTCAGTTCCATGCTATTCCGGAGAACGATGAATGGTGGGGAAAAGGATTTACCGAATGGACCAGTGTGCGCAACGGCAAACCGCTGTTCAAAGGACACCAACAGCCGGTGAAACCGGGAGAATTGGGCTATTACAACCTATTGGATGCGGATATTCGTGAACGACAAGCTGCATTAGCGCGCGAAGCAGGTATAGAGGGCTTTTGTTATTGGCACTATTGGTTCGGTGGCAAGCAACTCTTGGAGAAACCCTTGCAGGAAGTACTAAAAAGCGGTAAACCGGATTTTCCCTTCTGTTTAGGCTGGGCAAATGAAAGTTGGAAAGCAAAGACTTGGCTTGACCAGCAAACGGCTCCGGATAGAATGCTTATCGAACAGACTTATTCCGCAGAAGATGACAAAAACCATTTTGAGGCGATCCTCTCTCTTCTGCGGGACAAACGGTATATACAAGTGGACGGCAAGCCGTTGCTAATGGTCTATCGTCCGTTTGATTTGCCGAATGGTAAAGAATGGACTCAAAGATGGCAGAAAATGGCAAAAAGTGCCGGTTTCAACGGACTTTATTTACTTGGTCATGTGGCATACAGATGGCAAGTGGACGATGTGATAGCAATGGGATTTGATGCTGTCAACCTGGTTCCATTGGGAGACGCTAAACGCGACAAATGTCTGGCACTAAGCCATTTGCCGGCAATAGTGAAGCATCTTTGCGGCAAAGCACCCCTCGTCTATGACTATGCGAAAGCGATCAAGGTATTCGCTGAGTCTGCTATGAAACGTGAAGAGGTAGTGCCCACTATCCTCCCCGGATGGGATCACTCGCCCAGAAGCCGGATGAGAGCCTTTGTATTGCACAACTCCACGCCGGAAGCCTTCAAAGCACATGTGCAAGCGATTAAAAACATCGTGGATAAGAAGCACAATCAACTGGTCATGCTCAAGTCCTGGAACGAATGGGGAGAAGGCAATTATATGGAGCCGGATGCCCGATGGGGAAAACAATATCTGGAAGTTTTAGGAGAGGTATGCAAGTAACGTTCGACAATATTATCTATTCCTTGCAGCGTGTGGGAGGTATTTCTGTTGTGTGGACGGAAATACTGAAGCGCGCGTGTATTGATCCTGAGTTGTCAGTCAGCATGTTTGAATATCCGATGACTAACATCCTGCGTAAGCAGATCGAGATACCCGAAACGATGATCAGACCTAAGCCTTTGCGGCGGATGGAACGGTATAGAGAACCTGATTTCAAACCCACCGAACCAACGATATTTCACTCTTCTTATTTTCGTGTGTGTGATAATCCATTGGCACAAAATGTGACCACAATACATGATTTGACATACCATTTTTATCGAATCGGATTACCTAAGGCCGTCCATTTGTGGGAAGAAAAGAAAGCATTAAAGCATAGCAAGGCTATCATATGTATCAGCCAGAACACGAAACGGGATGTGTTGCGTTTCTATCCGTGGATACCAGAAGATTGTATTCATGTAATTTACAATGGGGTGAGCGATGCTTTTTATCCGATGCCAGAGGTAAAGAAGAAAGGTTATTTGCTGTATGTTGGCAATACTTCGGTGGACTATAAACGATATGACGTCGCGCAAGAAGTGGCAAAGAAGACTGGAATCGAATTGGTGACAGCATCTGCTGTTAGAACGGAACAACTAAACCAGATGTATAACGAAGCACTATGTCTTCTTTACCCGTCTGATTACGAAGGATTTGGGATACCAGTTCTGGAGGCACAAAAAGCCGGATGTCCGGTCATCGCACAAGAGTCTTCATCCATACCAGAGATTATCGGCAGCAAGGGATTGATGGTGAAGCATGGAAGCGGAATCCAAATGGCTGATGCGATGGCAGAGATAGTCATGGAGTTGAAGTCACGCCCGACAAACGATATCATACAAGCGGGATTTGAGAACGCAAAGCGTTTCAGTTGGGATAAGACGTATAAACTAACGAAACAAGTATATCAGCAGATAATTATTTAGCATGAAAATATCTATTATCACTATCACTTACAATTCCGCAGAAACATTGCCACGAGCATTGGAGAGTGTACAGAATCAAAAGTACGATGAAATCGAGCATATCATCATAGATGGAGCTTCGACAGATGGTTCCATAGAGTTGATTGAAGCCTACTCAAAAAAAATACAAAGGGACAATAAAGCAAGTACTCGTGAAGTACGCTGGATATCCGAACCGGATAAAGGAATTTACAATGCCCTCAACAAGGGTATTCAAATGGCGACAGGCGATGTAATCGGTTTCTTGCACTCGGATGATGTATTCAATTCGTCCGATTCCATCGGAATTATTGCAGCCGCATTCGAAGATTCACTGACCCAAGTCGTGTATGGCGATTTGCAGTATTGCAGGAATGGAAAAGTGGTTCGCAGGTGGAAAAGTAATGAGTTCCATCGCAGTAGTCTCAAATATGGATGGATGCCTCCTCATCCCACCTTATATTGTCGCAAAGAGGTGTATGAGAAAGAAGGATTGTACGACGAGTGGTTCCGAATCTCTGCGGACTATGATATGATTTTGCGTATTTTCAAGGCGGGATACAAGTCTCAGTATATTCCTGAAGTGTTGGTTTGCATGGAAGTGGGCGGCGCGAGCAACAAGAATACGAAAGCCCGTTTGTCAAAGACGCAGGAAGACTATATTGTGCTAAAAAAGAATCATATTGGAGCCGGTTATTTGACCGTTGCTTTCAAGCAAATACGCAAATTGCGGCAGTTCCTTAGAAAACGTTAAATCGGTAAACTGTTAAATCAGTAAGGTGTTAAACATCTCTATTGTTCTATATCATCCGAAGTGGGAACAGGAGGTTTTGCCTCTTGTCGGGGAGTTGTTGCGGATAAAGAACCTGCGTAAAATCTATCTGTTGGACAATACCGCTCCGGAGTATCGTAAGGAGGAAACAGTTTCTAAGAAAGAGACGCTTGCAATGCAGTTTGGAACCAATAGACTGCGGTATATGGCGATGGAAGAGAATTTGGGCTACGGAAAGGCGCATAATATTGCGTTGCGGGAGAGTGCGTTTTATAAGACCGAGTTCCATTTGGTAATGAATAGTGATGTTCGGGTTAAAGCGGAAGACATAGACGCGATGCACGACTGGATGTTGTACCATCCGCTGGTCGGACAAATGATGCCCCGTGTAGTGGGGGCG
>Ga0247610_10003689_pt1 | contig 16678 bp, 15 predicted proteins | sample 174DNAGHGhighgp2_FD_193483 | JGI IMG/M metagenome (GOLD analysis project Ga0247610, IMG submission 193483) | Sheep rumen microbial communities from Palmerston North, Manawatu-Wanganui, New Zealand - 1742 DNA GHGhigh gp2 | ecosystem: Host-associated > Mammals > Digestive system > Stomach > Rumen... | reverse complement strand
ATTTTCATGTCTTTACATTCTCGGATACGATTGGGATTCTGCAACAGTTAGATATAGAGTTAGTTCCCGACAGGCATGAAGGATAAAAAAGTACTGGCAAAGATTCAGGAACAACTGATAGACACCATACTGCACGCGCACTATCAAATTACGCAATTGGATGAAGCGATGGCAAAATACTGGCGTATCGAGCCGAATGATATTGAACTCAAGTCGGTATATCCGCTAATTGTTCCCAATGATTCGGATGAGTATTTTAATTACGGCGGAGTACAGAGTAGGCAATTTGAGCATCTTTGTGGCAGAACATCGTACAATCAAAATGGCTTGTACATAATGCGACACCACTACACTTGGTATGGCGGCGGTTGCCACAATTTTCCGGACACACAATACTTCGCCTTCGATACCCGAACTGGTGAGATGGTACATTTCATGGATATATTTAGTGAAGATTACGAAGATACCGAAAGGCAGATGGTCTACGACATCTCTTATTACGTCCGCAGAGCACTTTTGGACAAATACCCTAAAATCTCATTACACAATTGGATTCAGGCATCGTTTACCATCACATCTACCTCACTTGTATTGCATTATACCCATTATACTTTAGGTGGTTGGGCGGAGGGCGAACAAGAGGTTGAGATTCCTCTTGAGACAGCCAAGTTATTCCTTAACGCAAAATGGAAACATCTGATTCAATAATAAAACAACAAACTAATATGAAACACCTAATTCTTTCATTTTTGCTACTCTGCGGCACTATGAGTTTTGCCGCTACTCCGCAACAATACGAGGTTGCGATTGATGATTCTCTGCAAAGGATTGTATCAATTGAGATGAACTATAGTCTGAGGCATCTTTCGCCAGAATGGGGGTGCGCGATTCTCATGAATAAACAGCATCAAGTCGTGGCACTCTACGATACAGATTCACTTAGAGAAAGCGCATACAAGACTATTGAGGCCGGTTCTATCATAGAACCCTTCAGTTTAATGGCGGCTATGCGGACAGGTAATCTTTCCGATAGTGCGTTCAAAGTTTCTAAAACAGGCTACCGCGACTACGCAGGCTATACATGGCATGATAGCCATCCTATGGATACTATCCTTGATATACCCTCTATCATCGCTGTTTCAAGCCGGAGCGGTATCTGTCAAATTATGGAGCAAGCCTTTGTGGAGAATCCAACGCTTTATGCGCAGTATATGAATGAACTCGGTATTCAAGTATCCGTGGATTCTTTAGAAGATGTACTCCGCAAGGCTAATGGCTTCGGCGTATATACGTCACCCATTCAACTCGCTTATCTCTATTCGCTGTTGTTTCAAAAGCAATTACCAGAAGAAGTGTGGGGTGATACGCAACCCATTCTATATGCCTTACACGAAGTAGTATGGAATCGAATTGGCACAGCCAGTAAAATCATGTGGACCAGAGGTGCACAATCAGATATCGTATCCATCATCGGCAAAACGGGTAGTATCAAAGAAGAAGGAGAGCATCGTCCCTATACAATTTCGTTTATAGGTGCATTCCCTGAGCAAAACCCCGAATACACCCTTCTCGTTCTCCTAAAGAAGGTCCCATATCCTTCCTCTGCCAAAATCCAATGCGCCGTGCCCGCTTGTTGTATAGCCGAAGTAATATATGGCAAGAAAAAATAGTCAACACATGGAAGATGCCTAAAATAAAAACAAATGAGCAAGAAAAACAGATATAAACACGGCAAACATGTCTCTCGGCGCATTCGCGCAGAGTATGGGCATACGTTTTAATGATCGTCAAGGACGCGAGTTTGTCGTTTATGCCCCAAGCGGACAATTCTCTTACTCCCTGTATGAAGGCGATTACATAACGCGAGATTATGAAGGACGTGTAACCTGTGTTGGAAATACATATATCTCGTATAACTATTATGATCAGGTCTCATGTATCGGCGATGTGTATATATCGTATGATAGTTACGGTCGAGTTGTACAAGTTGGAGGATTGTTCTTGACCTATGACTATAACGGCAACATCACCAACACAAGCGGACGAGTGAAGAACAATTCCAGCGGCGGGCAAAATAGTGGTTACTACATAAAACAAAGTACAGTTAAGCGAAACTGGTAAGACTTTCCTCTAATTGCAAAATCGCAAAATTGCATAACTTTGTCGATTGTGGCAACATCATGAAAATAGTGGATGCCTGATGAAAAGATATAGCAAACGAGTTAAAAGTATCGGGTAATAGTCTTATACACCTATTCGGTGAACGTATAATGTAATACAAAATTTTCACAATTATGAACGATGATAAAAAGATTTGTGAGTTTAAGGCTCAAATTAAATTTCTTCTATTAGAAGCAGGTTATGAAGTGACCGATGATGTATTGGTAACCATTACAAAAGGTCATTTTGTGGCAGAATTAATGACCTATTTCCCTGAAGAGGGTAATGGCTGTTCTCTGTGTTTCCGTATTAGATTGAGAGAAAAATCTCTCAATCAATTAAGCATAATCGGACGAATAGTCTTGGTAAACGCGCTCTCGGTGAATAATCCTGCGTTTAATATTACGTATCATCATCGGGGAAGAGCTATAACCCTTCGCTATTATTGTAATTTGTATGAACCCGAAGACGTCATCTATCAATTAACTCAAGTGAAAGAATGTTATGACGACTTTCGGAAAGATTTGAAGAAACGTTTACCTGATTTCATAAAGCAATTCCCCTGTCCAGAAACACAGGATAAGCAATTGGTAAAGACATTACGATATTTACATCGTTGGCGTATAGAATAAGCCTTTGCAAAAAAATCAAAATAGAACTAATCATGAAAACATCTTTCAAAGTAACCACTCTCATCGCTGCAATTAGCCTGAGTATTTACGCATTGACAGAAGTCGCTTGGCACATTAGACATCTCTTTACTATGGACGCACTGCAGTCTGTCCAATTTCGAGATGTACTAAGTCTGGTAAACATAGTTGCATTGCTGATCGGTATAGGCTTTGCATGCGTCGCCTTGTTCTTGTATATAAAGTCAAAAAATACGTAACACATCCAATACTATTGGTATGACACATCTGCTTCTTGCAAACATCTCCGCTCCTATTACTCATGAAAGGAATTGGTGCGATTCATTCATAAATGAATTGATAAAATGGTCATCGGATGATGCTATACACATGTGGGGCATCACCTACGGAGAATGGTGGACATATTTTTGTGTCTTTGTGCTTCAATTTATTTTGTACTATTTGGTGGTCGGAGCAATTTCAATATATACAAACATTCCCATCAAATGGAAAAAGTTTCTATATTGGTATAAACTTATTGCTACTGTCCTAATAATAGCTTTGTATCTCTTGCTTGTAACATTCATAAATGCAATCGATAATTTTAAGGCTACAGTTTAGCATGACTTTTTCCTAAATAGCGTTGATAGTTTTTTAATTGTTTTTTCCTAAAAGACTTGACATCTTCCTGAAAATGTTTACACTTTCCTAAAAAAGTTGACATCTTCCTATAATCGTTGTCAATCCATGCATCCATCTTTGATTGTGTAAAAAAATGCATGAGACAGTTGAGACTCTTGAGACACTTTCCGTTATCTTTCTCAAAAATTTCATGTAAAAAAACTACCATTAAGCGCAGCGGTGTTCTGTTTCAGGCGATATTCCGCCGTCCATGCGTCTTCCATTCCATGCGTCTGCCCAACACTATCCCTTTCTTCTTTTCCAGGCAAATCTGATTTGTCGCACTTTATAAAAATTTGTACTGAAAATCGTGAGAACTAATCGCTCCGAAGGATAAGAATTCCCACTTTTCTTATAAAATTTTTACATGACTAACTTGACTATCTTGACCAACTTAACCATTTCGCAGAACTTGGTCAACTTGGTCAACTTGGTCATATCATTTATACAAATTGATGAAAATAAAACACAAAGTAAATGGAAATGCTAAAAATGCGTACGTAATCGCAAGATTTATATGAATTTTGTGGTTGAAATCGCAAATGGTTGTGTTGCCGAACTTGTGCGTTCTTAGTTGTTCTTGGTAGTTGTTAGTGCTTATCGGTGGCAAATCGCTCCTGGTAACGCCCAAATCGTGCACCATAATCGGCCCGTTTTCGATCCGTTTTCGATTCATTATCGGGTGAATCCTAGACAATACTCGTTCCCATCACCTTCCCATCACTTACCGTCGCACTACTATTTGGGGATATTTGTGGATAATTGTTGACCAAAGAAATAGATATGATTAGTTTGCTCAATTTGTGAACGTAAACAGTTCCTTCCGCATAACCCGAGACGTGTATGAGACGAGAGCAAGAGCAACGCAAGAGCGAATTGAAAGCAGGTTAACCCGAGACTTATTTGTCCAAAAGGGTGCGCACACACCGCCAGCGATTTGGCGATATCTGTTAGGCTATGCAGATCCGTAAGAGGAACCTCTCAACCATTGCCGCCGGGATTAACGGCTCATATATGCCTCGAAGAGGCGATAGCACTCATTTTCGCTGTCTCCGGCTGCTGCCACGATCGCATGGAAAGGTATGATCAGGAGGCAGCCAGTTGTTTGTAACGCTCGATAAGCTTGTTGTGACGGATGAAGCCGTAAACGGCAACAAGGAGTGCACCGAAAAGGTCGAGAATAAGATCCTGCATGGAGTCGCTCAAAGCGTCATGGCCGCAGAGCGGGATATCATCCGGCGTATAGATAGAACTGGTGGTGGTAGCCATGAACTGCTGCGTATTGGTGCCCATGAGGCTGTCGTACGAATATTCGAGGATCTCCCAGAACGCACCCAATCCCAAGGAGAACATCACCAGAAAAAGGCAGAGAAACCACTTGTTGAAGTAGATATACTTGTCGTTCTCCGCCATGATAACATGAATGAGCCAGAGGGCAATCATCGACAACAGAAAACCGCTCTCGGCGTGCAGCAGCTTGTCCCACCACGGTACGCGTCCGTAAAGGTTGAGCCCATCACCAAGGATAAGCGATGAGAAACAGAAAATGACGATGAACACCGAGAGTATCCAGGGCACCTCGATACGGAAATGCTTGCGCAGCAACTGCGGCAGGTACATGACCAACAACATGGCTACATATTGCAGACCGCGGAACACAATCTCGTCCCACAAACTTTGCTCCACAATAAGCCAGGATACATTCGCCACCGCCATCACGGCAATCAGCCACGTGGCGATACGGTTTAACTTATGAAGATTTTCATTACGCATGGTATGATTCCCTGTTTTGGGCTTTCGCACAAAATGATGCACAAAGGTACAAAAAAATTATGACATTTGCAAATCTGCCAAAGAATTTCTATTGTTTGTTTGAAAAGTACAGGCTAAAAGCCACACAAAGTTACACAAACGTTGCACAATTCCGAATTTTCGGCAAACAATTCAAAAAAATCGAAAAGTATTTGCTTTTTTAGAAAAATTATTGTACCTTTGCAGCCGTTTGAAAAAATAACACAGGTTAATGAGCAAAAATTTAGTAATAGTTGAGTCTCCGGCAAAAGCCAAAACAATCGAAAAATTCTTAGGAACCGATTATCGCGTGTTATCGTCACAGGGGCACATACGCGATATAGAAGGAATAGGCAAGCATAACATCGGCATTGATTTTGAGCACGGCTACACACCAAACTACGTACTTGAGCCGTCCAAGCTGCATCTGATCGACACGCTTCGCAAGGAAGCCGGCAAGGCTGACACTGTCTGGCTCGCCTCCGATGAGGACCGCGAGGGAGAAGCTATAGCCTGGCACCTGAAGGAGGTACTGAACCTTCAGCCCGCGAACACCCACCGCATAGCGTTCCACGAGATAACCGAGACGGCTATCAAGGACGCCATAGCCCATCCGAGAGACATCGATTATAACCTTGTGAACGCGCAACAGGCACGACGCGTGCTGGACCGTATAGTAGGTTTTGAGCTCAGTCCCGTACTGTGGCGCAAGGTGACTGCCGGACTCAGTGCCGGACGCGTGCAGTCGGTAGCCGTAAGGCTGGTGGTAGAGCGCGAGAGAGAGATCGAGCAGTTCGTTCCCACCGCACAGTACAAGGTGTCAGCCGACTTCACGGGCAAGGATCAGCAGGGCGTAAAAACAACCCTCCACACCGAGCTTAACCACCGGTTCGCCACCGAGCAGGAGGCACGCGCATTCCTGATGAGCTGCGCCGACTCAACGTTTACTATCCAATCCATACAGAAACGCCCCGTACGCCGTACGCCGGCACCGCCGTTCACCACCTCGCTACTGCAGCAGGAGGCGGCACGCAAACTGCACTTCCCCGTATCAAAAACGATGCGTCTGGCACAATCGCTCTACGAGGCAGGACACATAACATACATGCGTACGGACTCGGTTAACCTGTCGTCACTCGCCATCGGCACTGCCAAGAAGCAGATCATCGACACCTACGGCGCCGAGTACCACAAGGCACGTAACTACCACACCACCACCAAAGGTGCACAGGAGGCACACGAGGCTATACGTCCCACATACATCAACCACCTGACGGCAGGCAGCAACGAGGACGAACGACGGCTGTACGACCTGATTCGCAAACGCACACTTGCCTCACAAATGGCGGATGCCGAACTGGAGCAGACACGTATGGAGATCGGCACACAGGCTTCGCCGTACCTGTTCGTAGCCAGCGGAGAGGTGGTGCTGTTCGACGGATTCATGCGCGCTTACGTCCAATCGACTGACGATGATACCGAACCTGAATCAACAGGACTGATGCCGGCTATGGCGGAAGGTGAGGCACTGAAACTCGACAAGTGCATCAGCCGCGAGAGTTTCACCGCAGCACCGGCAAGATACAACGAAGCCACACTCGTCAAGAAGATGGAGGAACTGGAGATCGGACGCCCGTCAACCTACGCCACGATCATCGAGACTATCCAGGCACGCGACTATGTACAACGCGGCAACGTACCCGGCAAAAAACGCTCCTACAACACACTGACACTGAAGAACGGTGTCATCGCAGAAAAGAAACAGCAGGAGAACGTAGGCGCTGAGTCGCAACGCCTGTTGCCAACGGACCTGGGACGCATAACCAACGATTTTCTGGTGGAGCAGTTCCCTGCTATCCTCAGCTACGATTTCACCGCAAAAGAGGAGCAGAACTTCGACAAGATAGCCGAGGGCAAAGCCGACTGGACCAAAGTGGTTGACAAGTTCTACAAGACCTTCCACCCGCTCATCAGCAACGTGCCGGCAGGCAAGATTGCCGGACGACGGCTCGGCATCGATCCCAAAACGGGCGAGGAGGTGTTCGTGCGGATCACAAAGAACGGTCCGTGCGTACAGATAGGCACCACCGAGGGCGACAAACCGCGGTTCGCATCGCTGCAGAAAGGTCAGTCGCTGTTCACCATCACCCTCGAGGAGGCACTGCAACTCTTCGATCAGGCACTGCCCATCACCCTGGGCGAACATAACGGCGACGAGGTGATAGTAGCCGACGGCAAGTACGGACCGTACGTGCGCATAGGCAAGACGTTTGCCTCACTGCCCAAAGGGGCTGACCCGTTCAGCATGACGCTCGACAGTGCCGTCGAACTGATAGAGCAGAAGCAGAACGCCGCACTGCCCATACACGACTGGGACGACATCAAGGTGCTGCGCGGACGATACGGCGCATACATCAAGCAGGGCGAGAACAACTACCGCATACCACGAACCACCGACGTGGAACACATGACCAGGCAGGACGCAATCGCACTCATACAAGCAGCACCCGCTGAAGGCGAGACAAAAAAACGTTTTGCCCGCAGACGAAGCAAATAATCCGCAAGACGCAAACATAGATATGGCACTCCACAACGAGATAGGTCACCTTGGCGAAGATGCTACATGCGAGTATCTGAAGAAGAATGGCTACAAGATTGTGGAGCGTAACTGGCGTTTGGGGAACATAGAGATTGACGTGATAGCCGAGAACAAACAGAACATCGTTTTTGTGGAAGTCAAGACGCGCACAACAACCTATGCCGACGCCACACCGGAGGAATATGTGGATGAGCACAAACGCCGGTTCATGACCATTGCCGGCAACGCGTACGTCAAACACAACAACATCAGCAAGAACCTCCGCTTCGACATCTGCGGCATACTATGGAACAAACAGACGAACCAAGCCGACGAGATTCACTATTACGAGGACGCGTTCACACCCAAACTCCACTCGGTGAACGCCGGCTCGTATAGCGGAGAATGGAAATGGCACAGAAGATAATGGCAGACTTTGAATACGATATTATCGTTGTAGGTGCAGGTCACGCAGGCTGCGAGGCAGCCTCAGCGGCCGCACGTATGGGCAGCAGAACACTGCTCATCACCATGGATATGAATACTATCGGGCAGATGAGTTGTAACCCTGCCGTGGGAGGCATAGCCAAAGGACAGATAGTCAGGGAGATAGATGCACTGGGCGGACAAATGGGCATCGTGACCGACCGCTCAGCCATACAGTTCCGAATGCTCAACCTGAGCAAAGGACCGGCAATGTGGAGTCCGCGCAGCCAGAGCGACCGCAAGCAGTTCATACAGCAGTGGATCAAACGACTCACCACAACCGACAACCTGCATATATGGCAAGACGAGGTCATACAATTACTCATTGACAATCAGCACAATAGCAGCGCACAACTAACTGTTGCGGGCGTGATAACACGCTTGGGCGTACAGTTCAATGCACGGGCAGTGATTCTTACCAACGGTACGTTCTTATCGGGATTATTACATTTCGGACGCACACAACTACCCGGCGGTCGCATCGCAGAAAAAGCAAGTATAGGACTGACCGAACAACTCGTATCGTTAGGATTTGCGGCGCACCGCATGAAGACCGGCACGCCCGCGCGGCTGGACAAACGCAGCATCGACTTTTCCGCTATGCAGGAGCAGAAAGGCGATGACACCGAGCAGAAGTTCAGTTACCTGCCATCCGTCAGCCGCGAACTGAAGCAGATGAGCTGCTACATCACCTACACCAATCCCGACACCCACAACATTCTCCGCCGCGGACTACCAGACTCGCCCCTGTACAACGGACAGATACAAAGCATCGGACCTCGTTACTGCCCGAGCATTGAAACGAAGATAGTCACCTTTGCCGACAAGGAGCAGCACCAGCTCTTCCTCGAACCCGAAGGAGTGGACTCCAACGAGTATTACGTGAACGGATTCAGTTCGTCAATGCCCTGGCAGATACAACTCGAGGCACTACACAGCGTACGCGGACTGGAGCATTGCGTGATGTACCGTCCGGGGTACGCCATTGAGTACGACTACTTCGACCCCACCCAACTGCACGCCACACTCGAGACCAAACGCGTGCACAACCTCTTCTTTGCCGGACAGATCAACGGCACCACAGGCTACGAGGAGGCAGCCGGACAAGGAATAATAGCAGGCATCAATGCCCACCAGAGTATCACCGGCGGCAAGACGCTGGTGCTGTCGCGCGACGAGAGTTACATAGGCGTGCTGATTGACGACCTGACGCACAAGGGCGTAGATGAGCCCTACCGTATGTTCACCTCGCGCGCCGAGTACCGTATCCTGCTGCGTCAGGATAATGCCGACGAGCGCCTGACCACCCTGTCGCACGAACTCGGACTGGCAGACACGGAGCGCTACAATCTCTACACTGCCAAGCAGGAAGCCAAGCAACGCATCAGCGCCTACCTGCAGTCCACCTCATCCGCCACACCTGCCTGCCGTGCACTGCTCGAGCAGCAGGGTTATGCCGCCTCATCAGCACACGGCTCACTCGGCGAGATGCTCATGCGTCCGAATATTGCACTGCGGGATATAATAGCAATCGACAACACCCTGCATGGTATCATTGCCGCCCTACCCGACCGGCAGAACGAGATCATCGATAGCGTGGAGATAGACATCAAGTACAGCGGTTACATAGCCCGCGAACGCATGGCGGCCGACAAACTCCACCGACTGGACTCCATCAAGATTCCTGCCGGCTTCCGGTACAACGAACTGCAATCACTCTCTACCGAAGCGCGACAGAAACTCACAGCGCTGCAACCCAAGACCATTGGTGATGCCTCGCGCATACCCGGCGTCAGCCCGAATGACATCAGCGTACTGCTGGTGCTGATGGGAAGATGATATACAAAAATGTTTCACGTGGAACATTGCATAACAGAGAAATCTAAACAACCACATATATGACATTAGAACAACTGAAGAAGGACGTGCGTAACGTGCCTGATTTCCCGAAAAAGGGAATCCAATTCAAGGACATCACCACCATCATCAGCAACCCCGAGGAGCTGCGGTTCATGCGTGACGAGCTGGCTGACGCTTACCGCGACAAAGGGATAACAAAAGTTGTGGGTATCGAGAGCCGCGGATTCATACTCGCGCCGGCTGTAGCTATCGAACTGGGCGCAGGGTTTGTACCTATCCGCAAGCACAACAAACTTCCCGCAGAGACGATTGAGGTTAGCTACGACAAGGAATATGGGAAGGACATTATCCAGATTCACAAGGATGCACTCGGTCCGGATGATGTCGTACTGATACACGATGATATACTTGCTACAGGCGGCTCACTCCTGGCAGCAGTTGAACTAGTGAAGAAGTTAGGAGTAAAGAAGATATACGCCAACTGCATTATTGAACTGGAGGGACTGAATGGAAAGCAATTCCTGGCTGAAAGAGGAATACAGTGCGACTGCCTGATTGGTATTGAGGTGGACGAATGAGCGCCAAATCCGAACATATAGCATTACTACTGCAGCGTATGCCTGAGCGACCGGGTGTGTACCAACACCTGAACGCTGCAGGTGAAGTGATATATGTCGGCAAAGCCAAGAATCTCAAGCGGCGCGTAAGCAGTTATTTCAACAAGGATCAGGCTTCGCTCAAGACACGGCAACTGGTTGCACACATTGCGGATATCAAATATGTAGTGGTGGAGAGCGAACAGGACGCTTTCCTGCTGGAGAACAACCTGATCAAGCAATATCAGCCGCACTACAATATTCTGCTAAAGGACGGAAAGAGTTATCCGTACATCTGCATCACCAGAGAGGCTTACCCGCGTATATTCAAGACACGCCAGAAAGACAAACGAGGCGGAGAGTATTTCGGTCCGTACAGTTTTGCCAATGCAGCCGACACGGTGCTTGAACTCATACAAAAGCTCTACCCTATCCGCACCTGCAACACACCGATGAGTCCGGAGGGCGTGAACAAAGGCAAGTACAAAGTTTGCCTGAAGTACCATATAAAGAAGTGCTGCGGGATATGCGAGCAACGTACAACCGACGAGCAGTACAACGAGTACATACAGTCAGCCAGAAAGATCATCCGCGGTGATGCACACGAGATAAGCAGGCAACTGATGGACCGTATGTTACAATTGTCCGCAGAGATGCGTTACGAGGAAGCTGAACAAGTCAAGCAGCAGTATCTACTGGTGGAGAAGTTCCGCTCAAAAACAGTAGTAACGAACACCTCCATCAGCGAACTGGACGTATTCGGCTACGACGAGCAGGATGACCAGATATACATTAACATGCTGCACGTACACAACGGCAGTATTGTACAAGGGCGAACACTGGAGTGCAAGCGCAAGCTGGACGAGAGCCGCGAGGAACTGCTGGCATACGGCATAACTGCGCTGCGTGAACTGCTGGACAGCCGGACGAAAGATATACTGGTGCCGTTCCTGCCGGATTATGTAGGTGATGATATACGCATAAACATTGCTACAGGCGGCGACCGGCGCAAACTGCTGGATCTGGCAGCACAGAACGTACGGCAGTACAAAGCCGACAGACTGAAGCAAGCAGACAAACTGAATCCGGACCAACGGGCAATTCGTATTCTGACGGAACTGCAGAAACTAATCGGATTACCGGTGCTGCCGATGACAATAGATGCGTTCGACAACTCAAGCATACAAGGCTCAAGTGCCGTATCAGCCTGCGTGGTGTTCAAGAAAGCCAAACCAAGCAAGAGCGACTACAAGCGGTTTGAGATAAAAGAGGTGGTCGGACAGGACGATTATGCCACGATGCGCGAGGTGGTAAGAAGACGGTACCAACGGATGATTGACAACGGAGAGGACCTACCAGACCTGATCATTGCCGACGGAGGTATCGGACAAATGCATGCAATACGCGAGGCTGTGGTAGATCAGTTAAGACTGGACATACCTATAGCCGGACTGAAGAAAGACGACAAGCACCGCACGCAAACTCTGCTGTACGGGTTCCCGCCGATGGAATTCGGACTGCCCGTAACGAGTGAGACCTTCCGACTGCTGACTGCTATACAGGACGAGGTGCACCGATTTGCCATCACCTACCACAAACAGAAGCGAAGTAAGGCACAGATACATAGCGAACTTGATGATATTCAAGGAGTTGGACCTACAACCAAGCAGAAGATCCTGCAACATTTCGGTTCCGTCAAGCGCGCTGGTTCGGCTAACTTGGACGAGTGGACAAATCTACTCGGAACTAAAAGAGGCACAGCACTTTACGAGTATTTTCAAGCCAAAATAACGCGCTGAGATTTGCGTAAAAAGCAGAAACATGAACACTTATACAATCAAAAAATGCGAAAATGGCACTCTTTTGCTGCTTGATGAGCAAGGACAAGAGGTGAGTGCCCTAGATATACTGCACCGGACTGAACCGCACCGCGTATTTGCGTTCGAGGGTCAGATGGGTGCAGGCAAGACCACGTTCATCAAACATCTGTGCGAGCAGATGGGTACGAGCGACGTGGTGAACAGTCCGACGTTTGCCATCGTCAATGTATATGATGTGAAACTTCCCCAACCGGGTGAGGTGTATCACTTCGACTGCTACCGGCTGAAGGATATACGCGAGGCGATGGATTTCGGAGCAGAGGAGTACCTGTACTCCGGCAACTACTGTTTCATTGAGTGGCCTGAGCTAATTGAATCACTATTGCCGGAAGATACGGTGTACATCCATATCACGCCACTTGAGAACGGTGACAGAGAACTGAAGATTGAATGCTGAAGCGATTACGGATCATATTGGCCGTACTTCTGATTGCTCCTGTGCTGCTGTTGGCGCAGGAAAATGTGGAACATGACAATATACTCAAGATTAAGATCGGTCCGGGCTATCAGTTGGACACCTATCTCAGCCCGGCGGGATTCAGAGGCATACAGTACGGTATAGGCAACGAGTGGTGGCAGCCGTTCAGGAAAGATACACGACCGGGCAAGACGGGTAAGTTAGATCACTGGGCACACGTTGGCCGCATCGACGTGACGGGAAACACATACAGCAGTACAAGCCGATCCAACTCATACATAGGCGTTCAGATCACCGGAGGATGGGGTGCACACTACGAGTGGCGATGGCTGGACGACAGGCTGCGCGTACATACAGGTCCGTATCTGGAAGCAGGATTATCAGCACGTGAGATACTACGGAACGTTAACAAGATCGTATCCGTGGACATTGCACTGGACATGATGGCTATGGGCGGTGTGAGCTGGTCGTTCTACGGCAAAAAGACGAGTTACAGACTGAACTACCTTGTTCGCACGAACCTGTTCGGAATGGACTTTATGCCCGAATACTGGCAGTCGTACTATGAGCTGACGGAAGGTGTGCACGGCACAACCCGCTTCTCAGGACACTGGAATCACAATACAGTGAAGCACGAGATAACGATGGATATGCAGTTTGCACACTCTACCTGGCGCATTGGCGCCGAGCATGAGTTCGTACGTTACGGCACGGCAAACATGCACTTCGTGCGCAACCAGCTAAGTGTAATTATCGGATGCCGATGGAAATACAGAATACACGCAAACGCACGGTTATGAGAGCACGCACTACCCTACTTGTTCTGCTCACGGCAGCGCTGCTATCAGCTTGCCGCTCACGTCAGGAGATGCCATTCTCAACCGATCCGGTAGAGAACATTGAAGCGCTGTGGCAGATCATTGATACCAAATACTGCTATGTAGAGTCAAAAGGCATCGACTGGCAGGCTATACATGATGAGTACGCCGCCAAGGCGGCACTGCTGCCCAAGAACGACCCTATAGCACTATTCGACCTGTGTGCCTCAATGCTGGATTCATTACACGACGGACATGTTAATCTATACTCAGCATTCGACCGCAGCTACAACACCGCCTGGTACGACAGCTATCCTGACAACTACAACTCCGGTCTGCTCAGGAACTACCTGAAAGACTATCGCATAGCTGAGAGTCTGTACTACTGCACGATAGACAACGGCAACGTAGGATACGTGTATTACTCAAGTTTCTCCAACGGGTTCGGAGAAAGTAATATCCGTGCCGTGCTGAACGCTTTCAATAACTGCAAAGGTCTGATCATTGATGTGCGCAACAACGGCGGCGGAGACATAACGAACGCTTACAAGCTGGCAGCACCATTCTTTACCAACAGTCAGGCTATAGGCTACTGGCAGCACAAGACAGGTCCCGGGCACAACGATTTCTCGGAAATGGAAACAATGAACCTGGATGCCTCGCTAATAAGCGCCAAATGGGACAAACCTGTAGTCGTGCTATGCAACCGACGCAGTTATTCAGCAACTAATCTGTATGTGAGTATGATGCGCTATGCGCCCAACGCCACTATAGTGGGAGGTGTAAGCGGCGGAGGAGGAGGCATGCCTATGAGTTACGAGTTACCATGCGGATGGATGGTGCGGTTCTCCAGCATTAGGATGTACGACCTTGACAAGAACGACATTGAGGAAGGCATTGAGCCTGATGTGCTTGTTACACTGCAGAGTAAGGACAAAGATGATATCATAGAAAAAGCTATCGAACTGATTAACGCTAAATAACTGACGGATCATAAGACACAACAAAGGCAGGCTTAGCGCCTGCCTTTGCTGATGAATATCTGTTTAATTTGTTAATTTCTTATTTATTGCCCACCAAACTGCTTATCTCACTCAGTTTGTTCAGCGCCTCGATAGGTGTCAGATTGTTAACGTCCAGGTTCTTCAGTTCGTCGCGTATCTGTTCGAGCACCGGGTCATCGAGTTGGAAGAATGACAATTGCATACCCTGTCGTTGCGAGGCAGCGGCTTGCAGGTTCGGTCGTTTTGCCGCCTGCGGGTTGGACGCTTGCGCTGCTTGAGCGGTGGCGACGCCTACTGCATCGTTCTCCAACTGCTTGAGGATGGTATTGGCGCGCTGCACTATGCTCTCGGGCATACCGGCTATCTTGGCTACATGAATACCGAAACTGTGCTCACTGCCACCGCGAACAAGTTTGCGCAGGAAGATTATCTTGTTGTTCACCTCGCGGACGGAGACGTTGTAGTTGCGTATGCGTGCAAACGAAGCCTCCATCTCATTGAGTTCGTGGTAGTGTGTGGCGAACAGCGTCTTGGCGTGGCACTTGTTCTCATGGATGTACTCCACGATCGCCCATGCGATGCTTATACCGTCGTAGGTCGATGTGCCGCGACCCAGTTCGTCGAACAGCACCAAACTGCGCTCGCTCAGGTTGTTAAGGATGCTGGCAGCCTCGTTCATCTCCACCATGAAGGTTGATTCGCCCTGCGAGATGTTATCGCTGGCACCTACACGGGTGAAGATCTTGTCCACAAGGCCTATACTTGCGCTTTCTGCGGGCACGAACGAGCCCATCTGAGCCATGAGTACGATAAGTGCCGTTTGACGCAGCAGAGCGGATTTACCTGCCATGTTCGGACCGGTGAGAATGATGATCTGCTGACCGTTGTTGTCCAGCAGTACATCATTGGCTATATACTCCTCGCCCAGCGGCATATTTTTCTCTATCACAGGGTGACGCCCCTGACGAATGTCTATTACGAGGCTGTCGTTAACGTCCGGGCATATATATTTGTTCTCCGCTGCCGTGGCTGCAAAACTGAGCAGACAGTCGAGCTGTGCCGCTACGTGAGCATCGGTCTGCATCATGGGCACGTACTCGATCAGGGCGAGCATCAGTTCCTGATAGACGCGATTCTCTATGACCGCTATACGGTCGTCGGCAGCTATGATCTTATCCTCCAGATCCTTGAGTTCGGGCGTTATATACCGCTCGGCATTTGCCAGTGTCTGCTTGCGTGTCCACTCCTGGGGAACGCTATCTTTGTACGTATTGCGCACCTCCAGGTAGTATCCGAACACGTTGTTGAATCCTACCTTCAGGCTGCTGATGCCTGTGCGTTCGGTCTCACGGTCACGGATACGTTCGATAGCCTCGCGGCTGTTGTCTCTCAGGTCGCGCAACTCATCGAGTTCATCGTCCACACCCTGGGCAATGGTGTTCGGCCGCCCCTGTGCCAACGGCGGGTCGGGCACAATCTGCCGGAGTATGCGCTCGCGCATCTCGGTGCACAGACTGATGTTCTCGCCCAGGCTGTTCAGGTAACTGTTATCCTCCGCCTGCTCGCATATCTGCTTCACAGGTTGCAGTGCGCCCAGCGCATTACCGAGCTGCACCATCTCACGCGGACCGATACGTCCGGTACTGATCTTGCTGACCGTACGCTCCATATCCTGCAGTTGTGACAGGCACTCGCGTATCTGCTCGCGACGGTCGGGGTGGCGGAAGAAGTATTCGACCACCGACTGCCGGTTCCGGATCGGACGCACCTCTTTGAG
>Ga0247610_10003688_pt1 | contig 16679 bp, 13 predicted proteins | sample 174DNAGHGhighgp2_FD_193483 | JGI IMG/M metagenome (GOLD analysis project Ga0247610, IMG submission 193483) | Sheep rumen microbial communities from Palmerston North, Manawatu-Wanganui, New Zealand - 1742 DNA GHGhigh gp2 | ecosystem: Host-associated > Mammals > Digestive system > Stomach > Rumen... | reverse complement strand
TCGCCTGCGCATCCTCCAGAAACTCGTCCATTCTACAGATATGGGTCTTCTTGAAGGGTTTGCACTCAGCAACAATCTCTTTCATTAAACCTCTCTGGGAGTCATCATCGATGTCCTCTCCCGTAACAAGCAAGTCGATAAGCATAGCCTTTGCCCTGGCCATCACGTCACGAAGACCTTCACGACGTAGTGCCCAAATCTCACAGTATTGTTCTCCATACGGATGGTCAGCCTCATATTCAGCACAAGTCAGTGTCATCACACATCGGGCAATCTCTGCAGCATCCAGCAGACTACCTTCTTTCACCTTTTCATCTGCCAAATTCATCATCCGAGAAAGATCTACTGCAATAGCCCCCCAGTCATAACCATCACCATTCTTAATACCAGAAGGCGTTGGATGCATCAGACATTGCTGAACCATCGAGCGATAGTCATCCTTCTCAGGCCTCCAGAACTCGCTGACCAATGCCATCGCCAGTTCTTCATGCTCCTGCGCATAAGAACAGCAAAAGTCATAAAGCACATCCCTTGGAATCTGCTCTATGACCTGCGCCAGTTTAGATGACAATTCTGCGTTCATAACTTTCCTTCATATTCCCCACTCATCAGGGTCACCCCATCATCAGACGGGGAGCACAATGGACACGATATGATTGCCACATTCTTCATGGATGATTGACCTCCAAATGCACCGATGACTAGTAGTAACCGATTGCAAAGATACAAATAATTTCCAACCCACCAAAGATAATCCTACATTTTTTCCATCTTGTCCCTACAACAGCCAGTCTCCCTCCCCGACATCCCCCCGAAATTACTGATATCCCATGTCAGTGATCCTCACCTGTACCATTTCAAGCGATTGCGTGGCATTATTATGTCCTTATGTTCTTTCAGTCGCTACGCTTTGTGAAAGCGGCAAAGCCGAGCGCCTCTGTCAAATAAAACAAAGGCACCGCCCGACCAATGTCAAGCGATGCCTTTCTTTCTGCGTTGCAAGCGATTGTGACCTCAATTTTGCAGACCCGTCCCTAGAGACTTAGTTCCGGGGCCTGGCCCCAGGAGTGAGTTGCTTTCACGGTGCAGTATCTTGGCAGTCGTCCTTGTCTTGCCAATGAATATGAATGCCTCGTCCTGAGTCAGATAGCGATTATACTTCTCACTGATGATTCCTTGCAGTCCGCGGAACTGCTTCCGCATATCCACTGGCTCCATGCACAAGAAATAGTGAAGGTCAGCATGTAATTGACAAATCTTTGCCATGGTCTACACTTTTATGTGGATGTACTGCTCCAACTGACTGGCACCGATGTCACCGGGAAGTATCAGAGTCACACCATTGGGATATACAAGCTTCAGGAATCTTGTACGCTGCATGTGAGTACTTGGGGACTGTCTAAACTCATCTCCCGTAAGATTTACCTCTGCAAAAAGAGGCTGCTTGGTTTGCTTTCTGTTGTTCATTGTCGCTAAAATTTTAAAGTGAAATTCTGCGGCCGCTCCAGCTCTGCTGGCTTGCTACCAGCGGGACGCAAGAAAGGTACGAACATTATCTTATACGGCAATGGCGGGATTCACCGAACAGTTACCCTTGAAATATGTAATGAGAAGGGATGGAATACCGGACTCTGTGAAGAGTGCTGTTGCCAGCGACTCATCATGAAGACCATCAAGCCTGCTCCGAGGGCACCACCTTATCGGTCCTGGCGCATTGGGGAATAAAAGCATCTGTCTGCGAAATGCTTATCTTCGTAGACTGCATCATCATGCCCGTTTGTACCGAAGTCACTATCATATTGTGTCAACTTTTGAGATTGGTTATCTCTGATTTATAGGATTGTGCGAGTTGAAGCACTCGCTTGTCTATCTTTGAGTCATCGCCTGACATTCAGGCAATCATGAAAAACCGGCATCTATCCCCATAGATATTACTCATGCAGCGGAAGTACAACATTTTGCTTCATATCCGCTTCGCGGAGACGAAGCCTATATCGTTGTAATTTCATAGTTTCTAAAATAAACTATTCACTCTCAACGACTTCACTTTCCTCTCCTTCACAACATCATCCTCACCAATCTCCCCCACCAGCAGTGGCGACAGCGGATCATGCTGCTCTTTTTTATGCATCACCTGACTCTGACTGAAATTTGCATAACAATACAAGCAGTGATGCATACATGTATTATACTCACCAATATCAATGCTCTCTACACACCCACATTCCCCACGCTGGTTGGAATCCTTTTTAGCCTCAATCCTATAACCAATCAATCGTTCTATCAAATCTCTATCTATACAATGACCATGCGAAACGCCTTCTTTATCTAAATCTATACCTTCTGCGCAACTCTGTAATTCCATCTCCAGCCCCTCTCCGATCTCAGCCAATCGCCCAGCCAGAAACTTCATCTCTTCATCACTTGGCAAGAAGGCTCCCGTCGGTCTCAAGTTACGCTCAGTTTTTTTATAGGTATCCAGGAAACTAATAACACACCTCTTTGTATAGCCAGATAACTTCTCCGACAACACCTCAAAATACTTCAAGTGATAATTACTATCAATATCTCTTGTGAAGAAAATAGGATCATATCGCCAAATCACCCTATCTGGTCCAATCTTGTCCGATAATTGCTTGAACACATCAATAATGCCGCTTTTCCTGGCAACTGCCATCTCTATATTCTTCCCATACGGATTCAGCGTAAACTGGAAATAGTATTGATAGTCTTTCAGTTCATCCAAACGGTTTATCAAAGCATTAGGATTCTTTGTCCAGAAAACGATGCAATCAACCACTTCCGGTGACAAACAGATTTTGCTCACCTGATGATAACTCATCGGATTTCTGACGCACGCGAACCCCTCTTTGATTCTATTCATGAACCATTCCGAATAGAAAGCAGGTATATCCGTTCTTCTACTGACGCTCAATATCATCTACAAATAAGTTTCTCTTAATTTCGATTCTATAGCAGGGACTTCCACGTCTTTATACAGCCCCCTAAGCCAGGCTCTATTACCCGTTGCATTTTTATTGCGACTCAGATAGTCACACAGTTTAACAATAAACTCAGCCTTGCCCATCTGATGATAGTTCTTGTTAACAAACCACATAAAGTCACGCTTTACCTGCGTTCTCACTTTTTCATCAGTAGGGAGAATATCTTCAACTACAGTCCAGGCTATTTCATCATTTTTTTCTTCTGTTTCTTGATGATTAAACAGCGACTGGCTTTGTATCATCGGCGTCAACAACAATCTGATTTTTTTCAGTTTTTTCGGACCGACCCCTTTTATCTTACCTATCTGCTTAAAACTGTCCTCATCTATCCTTCCTTTATCACGATTCACAATTCCTATCACTTCCTGTAATTGGGGTAGAGTAAGTTTAAGAGAGGATTCGGTTAGCAGAGCAACCAAATCTTTTGTTGCAGGCGTATAAGAATCCCTTTTGTCTTCTTTCCTATTTTTCGCCTCTGCTGCTTTAAAGATTTGTTCATAACTATTGGGATCCAACTGTATATCTGTACGTTCCCCTGATAAAGTTTCGTACATATTGATATAACACTTCAGCATCTTTTCAGATGGAAGGTCTGTTCGTGTGATAAAAGTTTTGGGAATATCCGAATAGCCGATATTGACGCCCCAAAGTCCAAAAGCCATACTATAGTCGTCAACTCCAGTTACCTGGATATAATTCATCATATCATCTATATTGTCTCCTTTCAATATATAAATAGCCAATGCCCTGAGTGACTTATTCTCGGTATCATTAGGGTTAAATGGTGTGGATTGGGCGATATTTTGGCGCAAGCAGTTCAAATAGGCCTGTTCTTTACTGCCCTCCCATTGCCTGCCAGTAAACTCATAGTAATTCATAACATATTTGGTCGCTTCAGTTGCCACATCCAGTTTTTTACTTCGAATATTATCTGCCGACAGGAAATTATGATTACTCAATACATAATTAATCAATTGCTCATACACATCGTCATTTCCCGTGCCTACATGGATATATCCGTCGTCAACTCTGACATCAGCACTTACAGACAGATCATTCTCTTCAATATATTGCTGTAAAAGAGTTTTTGTATATTTTTCAAGCATAGTCTTGAACTGCACCCAATCTCGTCCCGTTGCACATGAAGGTTCAATTCGTGGACCTAAGGGTACTCCTTGTTCTCTGGCAAACGCATCCATTATACTGTACTGTATGCCATATCGACTTAATAATGATTCAAACACCTTTTGATCTTTCTCTGAGCTGAAACTATTCAGCACATAATCTTGCCATAGCCTTTTCAGTTTTAGTCGGTTGGGATCATTGGCATTATAAATAGCACGATAGGTGTTTAACGTCTTTACCATGTCTATGCTCGGTTTAATCATTCCCGCCAATACGGTTGCCAGTCCATACATCTTCTTTTCTGCTTGAAGCATCTTTGCCAGTTCTGGCGATACCGATTTCATAAGTCCTAAATAGTAAGAGAATAAAAATCCTTTTGCCTTATTCCTCTTTTGGTCTTTTGCTATCCTGCTTGTTACATCCATCACCAAAGGCTCTGCTGCAAAGAATCCATTATCGTTGGGTGTTGTCGTCTTTTCTATCAGTCCGAATCGATAACAGTTCCACATCTTATTCGACAAACTGCTCCTGCATATAAAGAACGAGTCTTTGGCATCTTCAATGGTCTTAAACAGCACCTTACAATTCCAAGGGTAGAGCCAGATGGTATTATCCGTCAGGTAGGCATTACCTATTCCATTGCGTCTAATTCCCTTCAACTGATCGTCGTTTCCGCTCAGTTCTATATATATCACGTCTTCTTCCGTATCCATTGGCTCTGTATATAGTGTAAGCTCATAGTCAGATATGCTCAACCTTGTAGTGCCAATGGAATGATAGCCATAGCCTCTTCTGCTATAGTAAATAGAAGGGGATATACTTTCAGATGAGAGTATATTGTCCAAGTTATCCCTTAATGTGATGATATAATAGTTCATACCTAAATAATGTCAATCTGTTCTGCATGCTCATAAAAATCAGTATCCTCTTTTGGCAGGAATGCTTCATTAATATGGCCTGTGTACCCAATATATAAACGATTCCACGCACGAGTTATTGCAACATAAAGTTGTTTTCTTCGCTTTTCTTCAAATTGGTTCTCACAGAATGGAATAAACACATCATTAAACTGCAGCCCCTTAGCACACGACCATGTCAGCACTTTCGGCTGAGGTGACGTAAAGTCCAGTTCCATCAAATCGCTGAACTCACTGCTTATTTTGGCCTCTGACGGCATATTGTGGGCATCAAGATAGTTTTTAACATATTGCACAGATATGTAACTCTGAGTGTCATACGACCTATTAGCTTTGTCCATGTCATTTATTGGAAGCAAGATCCCAACCTTTGTCAAGTTGCCGTTTTTGATAATACGTATCATATCATCAAGCTGCTCTTCTATCGTTGCACCAGTAAAAAGCCTTGGTTTTGCACCCGTTTTCTCACAATGGCTCACCAAATTCTGAGCCTTACCAACATATTCTGCCAACCTCGCATTTTCTTTCGTGAGACGATAATTCTTAAACAGTTCTACAGTATCAACATTAACCATTTTTGCTGTCTCATCCACCGACTGTACGCCACTAGCGCGCCACTCATAGATAGACTGTTCGTCATCCCCAAAGAAATAACAGTATTGCGCATGGTCAATAAACGACTGTATCTGTGTCCGGCTGAAATCCTGGCACTCGTCCACGAAAATGTAGTCAGCATCCTGCGGAATCCAGTCATCATAATGAAACACTGTCTGCTGGTTTATATCCAAAGCTTTAAATCCGTCTTTGAAATATTGCTCCAACGATTTTGTAAAAACAACCAAGATAGCCTTTTTGTCCTCACCCACTCTGCCAAGTTTGTGCAGGGCTATCAATGACTTTCCCGTACCTGCCTTTCCCTTCACCACCATGTGATTATGAAACTTCTCTCTGATAATGCCTATCTGTAAAGAGTCCAAATGAGCATAGTCAACATAAAAATCTCCATCCATATTCATACAGGTTAAATAGTAAAACTTTCTGCATATTCCTTACCGCCACTCATCCGACACACTTCTCCATCTCCGTTTATCAAATATAAAGCGTTCTTCATCGCTGGGGTTATCGCGTTGGCAGTATTCATTCTGGCTATCAAACTATAGGTTACATTTTCTGACGTAAATAAATCCCCATGGAATGTCTTTGTCAGATAACAGCGATTATTGCACTTTGTACCATGTTCATGACAAGGAATGGGCACGATGGCAGAATAATCCAGATTATCCCTAAGGAAAGCCCTTAAACCCATTGTAAGAAGCAACGGTATATTCTTTCCATTCACTTTAATAGGCACATCAAGCACCAACAGCACTCCATTATTATTCAATTTACTCGCTAATGCCTCCATAAATGTCTTATAAGGCTGTGTCGCCAAAATATCTTTTCTGTAGAGTTCATTAACCATTTTCATGGAGACAACCAGATCGAAACTCTGCTTAATACAATTACAGTACAAATCAAAGTCTTGGGGTTCCCTCATCGGTACTGGCGCATAATCTACATTTAGATTGAATCTGCTCATGATCTCTGGTCTTGTTACAATCTGTCTCAAGATATCTACGGCAATAAAATTACCGTCGTATGCCACAATAATCAGATCCTTAACCCAAGGTAGTTCTTTTGTGATGGCCTCAATCAGGCCAATCAGGTCGCCGCCTGTACCACATCCAAAAGTCAGTATCCTGAGGCTCTGTTTTTCTTTGACGATATTTAGATAAGCATCGTTTTCAAAGAGATTTCGGAAGATACAATATGATTCCGTATAACTTCTGGGGAAATAGGTTCCTAAATATCTGAGGTTTTTCGTTTCGTCAGACTCCAAATTGTTTTGGAACTCAATCCTGTCAGGATCATAACTAGCGCCAAGGTTGTCATAAATATAAGACCTAAGCCACTCCGGCATGTTTTTAGATGTATTCATAGACATCATTATTAATTTTCAATTGTAAAGTATACTTGTTTCATTGATAAACAATATAAGTCACAAACACGCCACCCATACGGTCACCCCACTCCTTAGGGTCACCCCATCAACTAACAGGGAGCACGCTGAACACGATATGATTGCCACATTCTTCATGGATGATTGACGTCCAAATGCACCGATGACTAGTAGTAATCGACGGCAAAGATAGTGCAAATCGAGCGAAAAACCAAATTTTAATTGTATTTTTCCGAGATGCAGCCTATCTTCGGCACTTTTTAGTGCCAGAGATACGAATAAATGAGCAAAATAGTAAGCATTATTATGTTCTTTTGTTCTTTCAGTCGCTACGCTTTGTGAAAGCGGCAAAGCCGAGCGCCTCTGTCAAATAAAACAAAGGCACCGCCCGACGAATGTCAAGCGATGCCTTTAACCAGCGTTGCGTGCGATGGTGACTATATTTTTCAGACCTGGCCCTTGAGACTTAGTCTCAGGGCCTGGCCCCAGGAGTGAGTTTTGGGGCCTGGCCCCAGAGGGGAGTTATTTCCATTGGGGCCAGAAGAGGTAGGAACAAAATGACCATACCACATGGAAGATTCGCCTCATACGATGGCATTCTTAATCGTTTCAACAATGTACCTCACATCATCATCCGTAACATACGGCCCCGCAGGCAGACACATACCAACTTTGAACAACGCTTCCGAAACCCCATTCACATAAGCCGGGACGTCCTTGTAGCAAGGCTGCTTGTGCATTGGCTTCCAAACTGGCCTAGCCTCAATATTTGCCTTGTCGAGAGCCACACGCATAGCCTCCACATTCGCATTAGGCTCACAATCGGTATGAGCACTTGATGCCGCATGGATAACACCTGCCGCACCACCTACAGCACCCGTCACGATAGTCTTATAAGCATCCTCCTGACCTTTTACCTTAACATTTTCATCAATAGTGATAGTACACAGCCAGTAATTATGGAGTGAGATTATTCACTCGTTTTATAAAGATTAGACCCAAACACAAGCATGACTAATCTCTATCTTTAAAGTATGAGGAAAGAAACTCCCCTACAAAACCAAAAATCGCCTCGAACCATGATGGTTCGAAGCGCCCATAATATTCACCGGGGTATCTGCCCTATCAGTCAAAACAGAGAAGAAATTGCTATATTATAATCTACTTTTTATATATTTTGCCACGAACCATGCACTTTCATACGAGCATACCTTGTGGTACCTATCGTCTTTCTTTTTATTGCCAAAATCTGCTATTCCTTTAACCAGCACACAGTTCTTCTTCAACATGTGGCCAGCCAGATACAGACCGTAGCCTTCCATATCCAAACCTTGCAACTTTCGGTTGTCATCATTTACCAATCGAGCCATGAACTCTTCATCACCTACCACATACGAGCCGCAGGCACCTGGACCTACATGGATGTTAGGTATACTCTGTCCTTCTTCCAATATACCCACTCTCTTTATCTCTGCGAACACCTTCGAAGCAGCCATATCCTCGCTAATAAAGTCATTCAACTTCGTCAGCGTTTCATAACTACAGGGTATTTGCTTAGGTTCTGGCTTCAGTTCCTGTTTATTATCGTCATTCTTAACCAATTTACCACTTCCGTAGTCATATTCCGAATCAGCTATAAACAAGTCACCATAGTTCACACCTTTTTTCTTGAATCCTGCACAGAATCCAGTCATAAACAACGTATCCAATTCAAACCTGCTCAGTAGGAACGAGGCCGTAATAGAAGTAGCCTGCATACCTGCCGCATTATTGCAACAAGCTATCACCTTTATGGTATGCCCATACTCGGTTCTTATCTGTGTAGTATAGAGCGCATACGGCATACCATCCAGCGTCACCGCTTCCCATTGAACTCCAAACGCCATCTTCATCTGCTCAAACTCCTCGGGCAGAGCGCACAGCACACCCACATGATAACGGCGTTCATTCTGCACCAACTCCAACAGTTGTTTCTTGGTCGTTATGATAGTGTCTACAGTTTCCTGTAGCACATCCTCCCAATCTTTCTGTTTCAGGTCGTAATGAATCAGCTTCCATAGTTTTTTCTGATATGCCTCTTCATGCTCTTTTATCTTCTCTTCATACTGTGTAAGAGCAATAATATAGGCAGGCTTATGCAGTCTGCCTACACGCGACAGTTCTTCAATAAAGTTCTCACTATTACCCGCAGCGCCGACCTCCTCACCTTCATTGATAGGCATCACCAAGTCTAATATCAGTAGGTCGTACACATTCTTTGCCAATGCCTTACGACCACCGTTGATAAACTCAGCCACCTCTATTTCGTTTTCTTGCAACAGACACCTTTCCATCAAGACCGACTTTATCTTAGCGGTCTTCTCTGGAGTATCATCCATAATTAGTACTTTTATCATAGCTTCTTAATCAGTTCTTTCAAATGTGTAATCCAGTCCTCGTTTCTCAGATTGTAATATACAAAACCTTTATAGAATTCAGGATATTTTTCCCTGAAACCATCATCCAATTTGTCTATCTTGATACCATCCACAAAACTCTCATACATGGTTACCACAATCACCGGCACCATGATCTTTCTGAGTTTCATAAAGCGTAGAATGTTAGAGCCTGCCAAAGGTTCCTGCTCACCATCCGACTCTTCTGGACTGATATCATAGGTATTCATACTCACATCCAACAGGATCAAGTCATAGCGACGTCCGTTATGAACCACTTCCGACAGGGCGGAATTGTACGAGCGTTTGTCTTCTATCTCGTAACCCATCAGATTCTCTTTGCAAAACTGGCGTAGCCTGCCCAGTTTCGATTCATTATCCTCTATTATCAATAACCGCTTGTTCATTCACCTTTAGGTTATTTGTGTATATTATTACTTCCGTCGTGCAGATGCCATCTCTGGCATCGATAGTAATATCATTATCTGGCGTTTGGAAATCCCATTTCAATATCTTTTTCGATTTAGCAATACCGCTACCGCCCTCCGAATTATAATAGGATGCCTTAGCTGAGAGCTTCTCTGCAAATATCTTGTTCAGGTTTTCCTCTTCTCCAAGCTTCACTCTATTCTCAAAATGTAACGTCAACTTACCCTCGTCAATCTTGAAGTCCAGCACCAGAGGCTTACGCCCTGTTTCGTCTGTTTCGCCATGCTTCAGCATATTGGTTATCAGGTTTGTCAGCAAGTCTTTGTAGTGCAGTACATAGTTTGATTTCAACTTAAACGACTCACCCCCTATCTTCGGTTTCCCAGTTACTCTATACTTCGGATAGGCCGCTTCAATATTATTATAAACCTGATGTGTCAGTTGTTTCAGGTCCACATCTTCTAACTTCAATCCCGACACATTAAACCAGCACTCAATGTTCTTTATTCTACTTGCGATGACTGATGAGGCATCAGTGATGGCCGCCTGTAGAAACGATTGGGCATGCCCCACTGGCAGTACCTCTGGACGCAGGTCGTATTGCAGTGTATCAAACAGCGTATTGATATGTTCCGTAAACTCCCCTGCGATATAATGCCTGATATTCGCCAGACTACTTTCTGTCTTCTGCCACAGCCATTCTATCATCAACTTGCAAAATTCCTCTTTACCTTTCTTTTTCGACAGAAGGCCCATTTCCATCGCTTTCGATGGGAGTTCATTGGCATCTGTCTCATAATTAAAGAGGCCTTTAGGCTTCTTTTTCTTGTCGTATATTTGCAAGCGCTCTTTTATCAGGTCAACCACCTCCTTGTCAAAGTTCTCAGAGAACTTGGCAAGAGCCTCATTAACTATCGTATTCTCACTCGGACTCAGGTTATAATTTGCAGCCCAGTATGCGGTAGGCTGGTAAGTATTCGCTTTCGTTTGCAATATCAGGTTTCGCTGGTCCAGTTCAGGTCTGAGTTTACTTTCCAGTTCACCATGGCGCACACGTGTACTCAGATAGGCAACCAGACCAAACTCACTGTAGAGGAACTTGTCCCTTATATAGTCATACAGCGAGTAGAACACCTCGTAGATACCATTCTCATTGATGCTCGTTTTCGACTTCAGGTCCTCGCCTTCAACATCTTTTTCTATGAAGAAAATGTTCGAACTAGCCACATCCAATACCAAGAAATTTTTCTTATCCTTCAGAATGATGTCAAGCAGTTGCACAAAGCGATTGTACAAGCCATCTATCTCATTCAACTTGTATTTCAGTATGGCTTGGTCGTTAGCATATATTTTACCTTCGTTCAGGTTCGACGACACCCTGTACACCAGCAGCGCATCTTCCACCTCTTTTCGCATGGCGATGTAGGTATTTTTGTTATGTGTTTCCAGCGAAATCAGATAGTTTAGAATCTTCAGGCGCTCATTCAGTCTGTCCTTCAGGCTTGGTATATTGAAGTAGTGTCTCAGCGTCTCGTCATCATTCATGATAGCAAAGAAAGCTTCCTGTCTGTCTTCAGGTTCATCCAACTCTCCTATCAGATCTGCAGGCCGTTCCACGCCCTTCGTTTCGCAGAATTCAAGCAGTATAAAGCTTTTGTCTACACCGTCCTTGCAATTCAGACCCATAAAGATGGCGAGGTCGATATTTCTGCGAACTCCCTCATAAAGCTTGTCTTGCAGATACTTGATGATCTCATTAGTATCAACTTTCCGTGTAGCAGGCTGGTCTTCTAGCAGATAGTCCACATACAGCGAAATAGCCCTCTCAACCTTACCTGCCTTAAAGAGACATTTCAGCATGTTCCTCACAGCTTTCTGTCTATTGGGTAACCAGGCTGCAGAGGTTTCATAATAGCTCTTCCACATTTTAAAAGCAGCATCATACTCCCCGCGCTGCATCACGATGGTAGCGTTATGTGGTAACTGTATATTGTAGCAAGCTACGCCCTCAGCCAGTTCTTCACCCGATAATCTGGAAACATACACCTTACAGATGGTAGAATCCTGATGTTTATCGTAACTGCAAAGATAGTCAAGAGCATCTGTCGGTTCTGCATAGATGGCTTGGGCAAACTCCGGGTCAAAATGATTGCACCATAGGGTTCTTATCTTATTATCCACTTCCTCGTTCATCTCATGCTTCACAAATACGTGCATAGCCGCTGCAATATGGAAGCCATAAAAGTTTTTGTTCATCTGGAACAGCGAGTACACAGCATCCCTGTCGCCTTGGTATATTAAGGTATGATAAACCAAACTGCACAGCCTGTTAGCAGGTATATCCCCACCTTCTGGTACTATATTCCGATAGTCCTTATCAAGATAAATCAGACTGCGTCCGTATAGCACATAGATATCAAAAACGCTGGCATTATCCTTAATATATGCCTTGCACTTATCTATCGTGGCCTCATAGTCACCACTGTAATAACTATCCAGTATCTCTATTAAGTTTTCGTCGTAATAACCCTCACTTTTCGATTTCGTAATCTGAACTATGATTGGAATTAGTTCTTCGTCGCTAGTCCTAGCGTACAGGTAGGTGGCTCTACTTTTCAGTTCTGGACTCAGTTCACCTCTGATAGCTTCTGTTTTCAGCAAATTTACGGCCATCAGATAGCGGTCAACTAGCGAAGATATGGATTCGAACAACATGTTGTACGACAGTTCTTCCTGACTGAGGTGATTAAAGGAATTAAGTCTGTAAAGGTAATACCGATAGCAGTCCTCGTGGAACAGGGTCTTGTTCCGTTTGTACAAGGCTTCCAAGTCCTCGTCAAACTTAAAAGGCGATATATTTGTCGTAGCTCTGTGATGCAGCATATATACCATCATTTGTAGATGATTAATGTCCACATCCTTCGTCGATTCCAAAAAGTCCGACATCATCAGGACACCTTCTTTCCTCTTCTCCCAATATTCATACAGCAAGAACATGGCCTCGTAGTACCACAGTGACACACCCAGCCTTTTCTTCACCTCCTCCAGCAGGTCGTTGCACTGGCTCCACTTACCCATCAGGAACAACTGCTCAAACGCCTTCTTTTGGCCAAGAAACCACTTGACTTGTTCTGTATATTTATTGAAGTAGCTGCAAAACCATATCAGTTCCGAGTTCAGCGAAACCGGTCTAACAAACGACGGAATTTTGGTACACAACTCCTTATAATCCTTCGGAAACAGATTGCCTTCTATTTCCTTACTGATAGATGCAGAATACACCGATACACACTTCTGCATTTCCCGTAGAAAAGTCAAATCCTCGATGGATTTCAGGCTGTGGATGGCCAGCGACTTCTTTCCACTATTAAAAAAATCGCGTAGATAGGTTTGGCGCTCCTGATGTAAGAAGCCTATATTCGGATTGGATTTAGATGTTCGTTTCTTCCTCATTTTTCAGACTTTTAATTCGATGTGCAACCTCATCGGGGTCTCTTTAAATACAGGCATGCTTGTTCCCAAATATCAGTCACAAACTTGCTCATTGGACGTTTATCAAAATCCTTCTCCTCTGGGTACACGCCCAATAACAATCTTAATGGATACGAAGCACCCTCTTTAAGGAAACCGAAATTTCGGAAATTGATATAATAAGGATACTGTTGTGCCTTATCAAACACTTCTTTAACAATATCCTTATGCACACTATACTTGGCCGACAGATGGAACCAACTATCACATGGCGAAATGTCTGCACTTGTCTTTGGCTTGCATTCCACTTCTATCTTATCTGGATGTGAAACGGCCATATACAATTGTAGAGGATCCTTTACCCTAAATTGATACAGTTCGAATAGCGACCTATAATAAGGATTAAAATAAATCGGTAGACTTTCATTCCGATGTTTACCCTGATTACATATCGCACAACTCGGAACCAGATTATACATCGACATACTCAGATGTGGATACTTTGCCTTGTCATAGAAATGATCGAATTGCATCAAAGCCTTCTCCTCAATTGTTCTCACCTTTCTCTCTTCAATAAGCAACGTGTAGTTCATATTGCAATAGCAACAAGTCTTCACATTCAGACGCTCGGCATGTTTCACTAAATGATTATGCCTATAATTATCATAATTGAAAGCATCCAAAATTAGTTTTTTTAGCCCTGCTATCCCTGAATCTCTTAGAAGAAAGCAAAACTTATCTGTCCAATTCTTAATTCTCTCCAAAGAAGCAGGGCTTGCTGTTAATAGAAAATCAACCTTCCTAGATAGAAGACTTATACATTTCTTTTCTATTATATTTTTAGTCTTAATAGCTCCAAGCCTATTTTCTATCGCAGAGACAATATCCTTCTTAAATGCATCTTCAATCTCCTTCTGAGAGTATAATCTGCCATCGAGTCCTTTTCTTGGAAACTGTATCATTCCACTCATAGCCCTTTCCTTATTTGTTGTATTTGATCATTCAACAGATCAATAGCATCATTCTTATTAATAGCAGAAAACCTCATGGTCAAATAATTTCTAATCTGAGGATCGCCTATCATGCTAATACGTTTCGCAAGAGTTTCCACGTTTCTTGACTTTTCAACATCTTCTACTATCTCCTTTATTTTTCGAGTAGCAAACTCTCCCATCAATCCATCTTTCAAGAAAAACGAATCCCTATACAACTCAAAAATATTGGTTCCAAAAGTTTCCCTCTTCTCTTCTTTCGGTATCGTTTTGCCTTCTCTTTTTTCCAAAAGCACTGTATCTTGCATTGTAACATCCGATAATAGTATTGGCGAGTGAGTGGTTATAATGATTTGAATACCTTGCTGGTCATAATGATTAAAGAAATCAAGCAAATATGCGACAAAATTTCTTTGCCATTCAGGATGGTATCCCAATTCTGCTTCATCAAACACATATAATGATGGCGCATCCACATTATCATATTTCTCTTCATTTATAATATAGGAATAATATAGCTCAGCCATTAAATACAGGAACTTTTCTTCACCCGAACTCATCATAGCCTCATTGATTCCATTAAAGCTTAACGTAACATCTATAAATCTTGCAGCTATGAACTCACGAGTTTTGTAAATTGAATCAATAAAAGAATTAACCGCATTATAGTTGTCTTTCAGCTGAAGAGAGAATCTTCCGTAGGTCTCATTAAAAGTACACGTGGTATTGATTATTTTCACCACACTAAGAATTCTGTTTAAGTCTATAGCAAAATTCTTGTCTATCATCCACGTCTCCCATAATGAAATTACATCGTCGCTTTCACTTTCAATAACCAGAGACTCCCAGCTATCTATTAGCGGTTGCCATTTTGCGAACTCGTCAATATTATTAATTGTCTTATTATCAAATGCCTTATTAAGTAAGGATGTAATAAAGAATTCGTAGAGTATTTTGTTTCTTAAGCTATCCCATTTTCTTATATTACTACCATACCGTTTATCCTGATATTCCTTACTATTAATGTAACGATTATACCCAGAAGAGTTTGCTAATATCAGCACACAAGGAGGAAGTGTTAAACCTGCAAGTTGTTTTGTGCGAAGATAGTAATCTCTCAAGAATAGCAATAGTTTGAAACTGCGCTGGCTCATGTGAGCTAGCAAATAGTCATTATAGCTCCGATTACCTCCTAAAGCGTTAATATTCGAATATAGTTCATAATCTTTTACTATCCTTACAGACTCTGTAGCATTATATAGTCCTGCTAATTCTTCTAACAAAATGTCAGTGCTTCCAAATGACAACATCCCATGTGGCAACTGGTACATTGCATGAGAAGAATAAAAGAATGATTTGCATCCTATAAAACCTACTTTATCTATATCTTTGCCATCATATCTCACATGAACTTCACTATCGCTCGAATAGTAACAGAGTTTTCCTCTTTCATCACGAAAAACCACTATTCCTTTACACGATGATTTTTCATTCATCCCTTCAACCGCAGTACTTAAAAGGAACCTGATTGCATTTGACTTGCCAGCCCCATTATTGCCTGCTATTACACATAAGGAATAAATATTCTTCCCATAAAAACATTCAATGTGGTTGCTATTATCACTAATACTCAACTCTTTTGTTGAATTATTCAAATGATATAGATAGTGTGAGTCTATCGACAATCCAACATTTTCAAGATTCTTATATTTCCAAATATAAACATAACATACTTTCATACCACTTTTCAAAAATGTTCGCTCCCCAGTTGTTTTCTTCCTCCCTTTAGTGATCCATTCACATATGCCATCAATACATGAATGAAAACTGGAAGCAATTGATTGTATTAGTTTTAGATGTATTCTCATAAGATAGTCGTATACTAGATAAAACGGAGCATGCTCCCCCACTCCTCAGGGTCACCCCGTCACCAGACGGGGAGCACATTGAACACGAAATGATTGCCACATTCTTCATGGATGATTGACGTCCAAATGCATCATGATTAGCAGTAATCGGGGTCAAAGATATAACAAAATTTTTAAATTGCAAAATAAATCAGCATTTATTTCCAATTTCGGAAAACAAACAAAGGCACCGCCAGACCAATGTCAAGCGATGCCTTTTTCCCTGCATAACGTGCGATGGTGACTATATTTTCAGACCTGGCCCTTGAGACTTAGTCTTGGGGCCTGGCCCCAGGAGTCATTATCGAAGCAAGATCATCATCTACATTGTAGACCTTCTTGCCCAACAGCATCATATTCTTGGCTCTGCTATCATGTGATATAAAACCACAAAGAAGG
>Ga0247610_10003685_pt1 | contig 16680 bp, 14 predicted proteins | sample 174DNAGHGhighgp2_FD_193483 | JGI IMG/M metagenome (GOLD analysis project Ga0247610, IMG submission 193483) | Sheep rumen microbial communities from Palmerston North, Manawatu-Wanganui, New Zealand - 1742 DNA GHGhigh gp2 | ecosystem: Host-associated > Mammals > Digestive system > Stomach > Rumen... | reverse complement strand
TGTTAGCTTCTTTTCTTAAAAAGTTCAACATTTCTTTTTCCTCCTTATTTAACAAGGTGCTCCCGGGACTACCCGGGATCTCTCATACCCTAAATGATCTGTTTCATTTGCTGTGTGCACCTTTATGCATGACGTTTACACAAGACACTCCCCGAAGGGTTTCCAAGGGGGGATTCGAACCCCCGTAAGACCGCCTAACATTTGCTGTATGTGTCTTTGGCGTTCCCGTCATGAGCATATGGTAAACCACGGAAATGGGTTCTTAAAGATGCAGAAAATACTTAATTTGCAACCCCAAAAACTGATAAAAGTGATATATAATTACAGTAATCTAACCGCAAACAACAACCCCAGACAGGAGTTACACCATGACTGAGAAGTACAAGATTTATCTGTCTGAAGACATCAGATCAAGGCTTATAAACGATGCCGAGCTCTTTGAATTCACGAGGCCGGATGCATCTGTTAACCTTAACGGCTTTCTTAAAGAACTGATAGTTAATTACTTTGACCAGTACAGGAAAGATACTGAAGCTCTTGTGAGGGGTCTGACCGGTGACATAACTTCAGTCAGGGCCTTAAAGGGCAAGGATGCCGCAGCGCTTGCAGATAAGATCATAAGCACATACATAAGAGGTGAGGATCCTTCATCAGGCAGGAAAGCGGTCATCACTCTTACCGTAAGCGGCGCTTCGTATAATGTCATTCAGAAGATCGAGAATAATCTTCTTCAGGATAAGTCCCTCTCAGGATATATAAAGGATATGTTCTCGTCTTATCTCTCGATCCCCAGAAGCAGGAGAGAAGAGATAATCTTCAGAGATACCTATGAGGATATAAGGAAGGCAATATCAGAACACAGGCTTCTTACTTTCACATCATCCGTAAATGACATGAAGTTTACTGTGGAGCCCTACCTTATCGCACCGTCAAAAGAGGAGCAGTGCAGCTACCTTCTCTGTGCAGGTGCAAAGGACAGAAAACAAAAGACATTCAGGATCTCCAGGATGAGGAACACGTTCGTGACATCTGATGAGTTTGCTCCGGATAAGAAGCTCGAAGAGAGCTTTGAACTTATCGCCGTAAGAAGTCCTCACTCGGCATCTCCCAATATCCATGCTGTGGTAAGGCTTACGGAAGCAGGCATGAGGAAATTCAGGCTGATCGTAAAGAACAGGCCTTCTGTAACGAAGATCGAAGGTGACCTCTATCATTTCGACTGGTCTGAGCTGCAGCTTGAGGATTACTTCAAAAGATTCGGCAAAGATGCTGTAGTATTAAGACCTAAGTCACTTAAGAACAAACTCAGGAACTATTACGAGCAGGCATTAAATGCCTATGAATAAACCGGAATATTCCGGAAGAGGCTTATAAATGGCTAAGAAAAACAAGTATTCCATTACCTTAAGAGCGTGTTATCTCGCCTTCATTACGCAGGCGATAACGGCTAATCTTGCGCCTTTGCTGTTCCTCAGGTTCAATAAGGAATTCGGCATCTCATTAGGCAGGATCGCGGTGATCCCTATAGCCTTCTTCATAACGCAGCTTATCATCGATGTGATCTGCGCCACGCTCGTAAACAGGATCGGTTACAGGACCACAATTATATTCTCGGAGATATTTGCGGGACTGGGTCTTATAGGTCTTGCCAACCTCCCGTTCATCCTTCCTGATCCGTTTACAGGGATCCTTATAAGTGCAGTCATATACGCTGTCGGTTCAGGCCTTATCGAAGTCCTTGCGAGCCCAATTGTTGAGGCTTGCCCTTTCGAAAACAAGGCATCCGTCATGAGCATTCTCCATTCATTTTATTGCTGGGGATGCGTCGGCGTTATCCTGCTGTCGAGCCTGTTTTTCGCGTTATTTGGCATCGGGAACTGGAGATGGCTGCCGTGCATCTGGGCGCTCGTTCCTTTGTATAACATTTATAATTTTGCGGTTTGCCCTATAGAGTCACTTACCGAAGACGGCAAGGAGATGGGCATCGGAAAGCTCTTTAAGACACCTGTGTTCCTGCTCGGCATAGTACTCATGGTCTGTGCCGGAGCATCCGAGATATCGATGGCTCAGTGGTTCTCTGCATTTGCGGAGTCGGCTATCGGCCTGCCTAAGACGGTGGGAGACCTTGCGGGACCGTGCCTCTTTGCAGTCGCGATGGGAATCTCCAGAGTCTTCTACGGCAAGTTCGGAGAGAAGGTGGAGCTTACGAAGTTCATGCTCGGTTCAGGCATGCTCTGTCTTGCGTGCTATTTTGCTGCGGCACTTTCCGGATCACCCGTGATAAGTCTTGCGGGCTGTATCTTATGCGGTTTTTCAGTCGGAATCATGTGGCCCGGCACCATCAGCATTCTTTCAAAAAGGCTGCCGAGGGGTGGTACGGCGATGTTCGCTTTCCTTGCGATGGCAGGCGATCTCGGAGGGGCGGCAGGACCCGGTCTGGTGGGCATTTTCGCGCAGTTGAGCAACGATGATCTTAAGCAGGGAATGCTCATCGGAGCTGTCTTTCCACTGGTGCTCATAATATCAGTTGCGGCAATCATGATAAAAACTCGCAAAGAGCGTAAAAATAAGGGTTAACAAATACTATTTACCGTGCTAAAATTTCGGGCGGGGAGAAGTTCCCCAATCCCATTGATAAAAGTGAGGTGAATACGGTGGACGCTGGCGACAGTTGCGACAAACGAGGGAAACGTGGCCGAAATATCCTTTGTTCCTTAAAGCGCCAGACGGTGACCGTATCGGACCTTAAGGACTAAATGATATATCGACTCCTCTGTTTGCCGAAGTGAAAGCAGAGGATTTTTTGTTCCCGTCGTTTGTTTACTTTTTACGGAGGAACAAATGGCAGAGAAGGAAATAAGAAGAGATTATCAGGACGAGATAATCTCACTGATTAGGGGTAACGATTCCCCAAGGGTAATTCATTACAAGTTAGAAGATTATCACGCAAGTGACATTGCGCAGATATTAGAAGAACTCTCCGATCAGGAGAGAAAGAAGCTCTTCAGAGTCTGCGGCAAGTCTTTGCTTGCGGAAGCTTTCGAGTGTCTGGAAGAAGAGCAGGTAAGTGCCTATCTCAATGAGATGGACATCAGACGTGCTGCGGCAGTAGTTGCCGAACTCGAGACGGACACCGCTGCAAACGTATTGCGTGAACTCGAGAAAGAGAGACGCGGACTTATTATCGATGCTCTCGATACCGAAGTCCGTAAAGAGATCAGCATCATCGCATCCTACGATGAAGACGAGATCGGTTCAAGGATGACCGCGAACTTTATCACGATCGGATTGAACCTTACGGTCAAGCAGGCGATGACAGAACTCGTAACCCAGGCCGAAGAGAACGACAACATCTCGACGATCTTCGTTCAGGATGACGATGGACTCTTCTACGGCGCTCTCACATTAAAGGACTTGATCACAGCAAGGAGCACGACGGACCTTAATACCCTGATAGTCACGTCGTTCCCTTACGTTTACGCTAACGAGAAGATCGATGAGTGTATCGAGAAGCTCAAGGACTATTCGGAGGACTTGATCCCTGTACTTGATGAAGATAACAAGATCTTAGGCGTTATCACATCACAAAGTATCGTTGAGGTAGTCGATGATGAGCTCGGTGAAGACTACGTTAAGTTCGCCGGACTTATTGCAGAAGAAGACCTGAAGGAACCTTTGGGCCAGAGTATCAGGAAGAGAATGCCGTGGCTTCTGGTCCTTTTGTGCCTCGGCATGATCGTATCAACTCTGGTAGGTGCTTTTGAGGCAGTTATCGCACAGCTTACGATCATCATGGCATTCCAGTCCCTGATCCTCGACATGGCAGGTAACGTCGGTACACAGTCACTCGCTGTCACGATCAGAGTTCTCACAGACGAGAACCTGACTGCAGCGCAGAAGTTCAAGCTGGTATTCAAGGAATCAAAGGTCGGTCTTTCAGTAGGTCTTATTTTAGGTATCGCATCGGTGATCCTTATCGGTGTTTACCTTATGGTCCTCAAGCACAAGGAACCTGTATTTGCATTTGCTGTAAGCGGATGCATCGGCGTATCTTTGCTCATATCGATGATATTCTCGTCCATCGTCGGCACATTGATCCCGCTGTTCTTCAAGAAGATCAATATTGACCCTGCGGTAGCTTCAGGACCCCTGATCACGACAGTTAACGACCTTATCGCCGTAGGCTGCTACTATGGAATGAGCTGGCTTTTGCTGATCAACGTCATGCAGCTTCACGCTACGTAACTGACGCATGTAACAATGTTAAAAGAGGAAAAACAATATGGAACATGTAACTTTCAACCCCAAGGGTGTCTGCTCTATCCAGATAGACTTCGATATTGAGGACGGCAAGCTCTATAACGTTAAGTACATTGGCGGCTGCAACGGCAACCTCAAGGCGATCGGAAGACTTGTCGAAGGCAAGGATGCAAAGGAAGTTGCTGACATCTTAAGAGGCAACACCTGCGGGATGAAGGGCACATCATGTGCCGACCAGCTCGCAAAGGCTATCGACCAGTACGCAGGCTGAAGATCTTAAATGGCAACAAAGAGCGGACAGACCGGATTGGCCGGGGAAGACACGCGCAACTACGGATTGGATATTCTTAAGATCCTTTCTATGGTCTACGTAGTCATACTCCACGCCTTAGGCCAGGGCGGAATGATGAACAAAGGCACTCTGGGAATGCAGTTTGCCGCCATGGCCCTGTTCTATATCACGACGCCCGCAGTCAATATTTTCGCGCTCGTGACAGGATATGTATCCTTCACGGAAAAGAAGAAGCCACTTAACCGCAAGAGGCTTTTTGAGATGTGGTTCCAGGTCGTATTCTACGCGCTCCTGATCACCGCGATCTGCAGATTTGTGATTCCGGATGTTGTAACCACAAGAGATTTTATAAGCTCGGTAATGCCGCTCTACTATGATATCTACTGGTATTTTACGGCTTACTTCCTGGTATCTGTCTTATCGCCGTTCATCAACGCTGCAGTGAGGGCCCTTCCTGTGCCGACACTTCGAAAAGTGTTCTTTGTGATGATCTTCTTCTTCTCATTCTTCACGAGCTTCTGCTACAGCCTTAATATCCTCACATCGCACACGTTCACATGGATATTCCTACTCTACATCATGGGCGCCATCATGAAGAAATGCCATATCGGCGAGAGCCTTCCTTCAAGCGTTCTTGTGATCGGCATCATCTTATGCAATCTCTTTAACTGTATCATCACCTGGGTCGGCGAGAAGTACGTATCAGGCTCAGACTGGTACTTCACCGTCTTAAGCGATTACATCTCTCCGACAATGGTCATCCAGACGATCTTCTATCTCCTGCTGTTCAGAAAGATAAAGGCCGGAGGCTTTGCAAAGAAGGTCATAAGGTTCTTTGCGCCTCTTGTATTTGCGACCTATCTTATCGACACGCATCCTGTGATCTACAGGGATGTCATGGATGGATTGTTTACTCCGCTTACTGAGTGGAATGTATTCCTCATGATCGCTTTCCTTGTAGGATTCGGAATCGTATTTGTCATCGCTGCATGCCTTATCGACAAGGTAAGGAGCCTTCTGTTCAAGCTCGTAAGGATCGATAAGCTCGCAGGTTTTATTGCAGATGTGACGGTCAGGATCACCAACATAATAGGCAATGCTAAATAAAACGGAAAGCCCGCCGGTAAAAAAACGGCGGGCCATTCCATATATATAGAACTTATTCCTGTTTATTCTTTATAAGCTGTATATGTCTTGACGTTTAATACCGTCTCTCCGTCGATCTGGAGGGCAACAGGACGGTCGAATGTTACCTTGATCCTGTGACCTGTCTTTACTTCAACGTTCTTCGGGTGGTCGATGTGCTTGCCCTTGAAGATGGAAGGGAAGATCATAAGTGTCTTGATCTTGCCGCTGCCGTGGAAGATAAGGAGCGATAAGAGCCTGCTCTTGGCAAGTCTGTCCTGGTCAGGTGTAGCGATCATTCCGCCGCCGTAATAGCGTCCGTTCATTGAAGGAGCGAGCCAGACCTTCTTGTAGGAGTAGTGCGTTCCGTCAACTTCGATCTCGGCATTGGTAGGCTTGTATTTGAAAAGAAGTCCGTTGATAGCGATGCTCGTATAGTCGATCTTCTTGTTGCCTGATTCTCTCTGGCGGTCGCCCTCTTCGCAGCAGTAACCGTCAATGCCGTAACCGATACCGTTAAGGAAGCGCTTCTTCATGCCGTTTACTTCAACGAAGGGAAGATCCTTTAAATACTGCTCGATGCGGATGGGATTGTCACCGGGCTTCTTGCCAAGGTCGTTCCAGAAGTCGTTGCCGCTTCCAGTAGGATAGTAGTAGATGGCAGGAAGGATCCTCATGCCGTCAGTATCATTGATGAAATGATTGAGCGTACCGTCGCCTCCGCAGATGATGATCTCATCTTTTATGGTAAGGTCAGCAAAGAAACTCTCGAAATCAGTGATCTTCGTGATGTCCTTGTAGGACACCTGCTTGCCGCGCAGGAATGTCTTAAGGTCATCCACTTTGTCCTTGCCGGTTCCGTTTCCGGAGAGCATGTTAAACAGTACGTAAGTTGACATTTTTATCTTCCTCCTCATATTTTTCGACAAAAGATAACATCAGGCTTCTTGCATGATCACCGATATCATTGCAGCGCATTTCCCTGACAGTTTCCGCTGACATAACATCCAGCACCTCGAAATAGATATCAGTCTTGTGCAAGGGAAAATTCTTTCTCATCTTGTCCGCTCCGCTGATACCGCAGATAACGACCGGAACATCCGCCTTCTGGGCAATCTTAAAGATTCCGTTGTGGAACGGGAGAAGACCGTCACCGAAATTCCTTGTGCCTTCCGGATAAACTGCCACGGACACCTGATCGTTCCTGATCAGGTCAGCAGCCTTCTCGATGGTCTTCATGGCGTTTCTGGGATTCTCACGGTCAATGGGCAGGAAGCAGCAGCGTCTGATTATCCTTCCCCAGCAGGGAACATTGAAATTCTCTTCTTTGGAAATGAATGCCAGATCGTAATCCTGAAGCAGGAACCATGTTGTGATGGGATCTAACTTGGACTTGTGATTGCAGACAAGAAGGAATCTCTGATCCTGAGGAAACTTCTCAAAGCCTTTGGTATGGAAATGAACGCGCCCGAAAAAAATCAGGTACCATGTCGAACTGACAAGAAGCCACCTGTAAAATCCGCTGTGCTTATCGTAAAGCTTCTTCGTATCCACAAAGCATGAGCAGATAACCAGAAAAACCCAATAAGCCAAAAACAGCGCGATCAATATAACGATTGACCAAAGTACATATTTCATTCGGGACACTACCTTACCTTAGGGATAATATAACAGAACGAAGGTTTATTTGATAATCAAATTTTCTGCTTAATGTTCGTTAGAATCAACAAAAAGAACACTACAAAAATTGCGGCTGAAATCAGAAAATCGCAAGAAATGTATAGTGCTAATGACATAATAACAGTATTTACCTTTATTTTTTGGGACTCACGCCAAATCGCAATGCTTGTCTGTTTAACCATTCTTGCTGTATCATAAATCGTACAAGCAGCAAACAATAAGAATGCTTTTTTCGCGGAGGTATTATGAAAAAAGGATTTATCAAAGTGGTCGCTTGCGCTTTGGCAGGTTTATTCCTCTTAAGCGGATGTGACTCACTTCCCAACGGATCTAACGGTCCTCATGAAGTCCCTACAACTATCAAGGCAGACTTCACACAGAAGGAGAAGAAGGGCAACTGGATCACCTACGGTGACTGCAAGGTCGAGACAAAGGACGGAACAGCCGTTATCACAAAGCGTTCCGCAAGCAACACGGGTATCGCTATTCCTTGCGCCGATTACAGAGGCAACACCGTAAAGGCTTACGTTAAGGCTTCTTCCGAGAACGATTCCATGACTCTCTCATTGAAGTATGAGTTCTACGGCAACGTTTCTTATGTAAACATCGCCGCAGGCCAGGCTGATGAGGCAGGCATCACAGAGATCACAGGCACCATCCAGATCCCTGACAATGCGCAGAACGCAATGATCTATCTCGAGGCATCTGACGTCAGAGATATCACTGTATCTGCTATGGAAGTAAGCATCGAGGGCGAATTCAATAACCTCACAGGCACACCTGTCGAGTCATTGGAAGATCCCACAAAGACAGCTTCCCTCGCAGCAGCTTACGCTGATTACTTCAAGTTCGGCGTTGCTTCTCCTGCAACAGTAATGACCAACAAGAACGACTCTTTCAGAAAGCTTCTTAAGACCCAGTTCAACTCAGTTACACCTGAGAACGAGTTAAAGCCTGATTCAGTTCTTGATGCAGCTTTGTGCAAGAATGATCCTGCAAAGTACAACGAAGCTCCGGCTGTTCATTTCGAAGCTGCAAAGCCGATCCTCGATTACTGCAAGAAGAACAACATCCCGATGAGAGGTCATACTCTTGTCTGGTATTCACAGACACCTTCCTGGTTCTTCTATGAGAACTACAACGTTAACGGACAGCTCGCAAGCAGAGAGCTCATGCTCAAGCGTATGGAGAGCTACATCGACCAGGTTATGAACTGGTGCGAGAAGAACTATCCCGGCGTTATCTATGCATGGGACGTAGTTAACGAAGCAGCTGCTGATGACGGCGGAATGAGAGACTGCTACTGGAAGCAGGTAATCGGTGACGATTATGTAGAGAAGGCTTTCGAGTTTGCAAGAAAGCATGCTCCCGCTAACGTACAGCTCTTCTATAACGACTACAACGAGTATCAGACATCGAAGCAGGAAGATATCCTTAAGATGTTAAAGCCCGTTGCAGCAGCAGGCAACATCGACGGTATGGGCATGCAGAGCCACATCAGCGCAGGCCTTAATATCGACAACTACATCGCAGCAGCAAAGAGATATGCTGACGAACTCGGCGTTAAGATCCACATCACAGAGCTCGACGTAACAGCACCTAAGTCTCTTAACCCTATGTACGACCAGGGCGTTTACATGCAGAAGTTCTTCGAAGCTATTATCGCAGCTGACAAGGCAGGCGTTCCGATCGAATGCGTAACAGTCTGGGGTCTTACAGACGACATGAGCTGGAAGTCTTCCACAAAGCCTTTGCTCTTCTACGGAAACCTCTCACCGAAGCCCGCTTACGAAGGCGTTATGTGTGCGGTCAACGGCGGCGAAGTAGCTAAGCCGGCTGACTATCAGGAGCCTAAGACAGACTCAACTCCTTTCGTAGAGGATTACGAGGATAAGAAGTTCACAGGCGGACCGAGATACAGCTCTGTCCAGAAGATCGTTGAGGGTGGTTACGAGAGTGACTACTGCCTCATGAATTCCGAGGGCTATGCTGAGTACGACGGTTATTCTATCGACGTAACAAACTATGTAGGACACACGATCAAGGTAACATTCGCTATCAAGTCCAAGGCTCCTACATGCAAGTGCACAGCTGATATCGACGGCACATGGCCTACAGTAGCTGAGGTTCAGACAGGTTCTGACGAGTGGGTACTTGGTGAAGGTCAGTACACGATCGAAGCAGGCACACCCAGCCTTACGATCTATTTCGAGAGCGTGGATATGAATCCGTTCTATCTCGATAACGTAAAGATCGAAGTAATTGATTAATATCGCAGGTATTAATAAGACACAGGGGAAGCCGGTTCAAGCAATTGAGCCGGCTTCTTTCTTTTTTGTCCGGCATCAATACGGCATAGTTTTCGTGTCTTTTTCGCGTTTTCTATTCCAAAATCATAAAATTCTTTTACAGTATAGACGGGGATAAAGAATCCAAGTTTTTTTGAAGGGGATAATTATGAAGAAAATAATCTCATCACTTCTTGCGGTAAGTCTTATCGCGCCAATGCTGATGTCGTGTGCAAAGAAGAGCGGCAATCTTACTGTAAGCGAAAAGGACCCCTGGTACGAATCGACCAGGTTCTCACTGAAGATCGATAAGGAATCTTCCGAGATGATCGACAGCAGCACGGTAAGCTACAGCAACGGGAAGGTCTACCATCTGTACAGCCTGACGAACCTTGCTGATTACGATAACTACAGAAGGACCATGCTCGCCACATACGACGATAAGGGCAATCAGTTAAGTTCTTTGAAGGTTACGGATCCTGAGAACTACGCCATAGACAGGATCATATCTGTAAAGCCCGATGCTGAAGGAAAGACACTTGAGGCTATTGTGGAAGTTTACGGTGCGAAAAGTTTCCAGACCGCGATCGTTAAGATCGATATTGAAAGCGGAACAGCAGGCTCTCTGGTATTCCTTGAAAAAGAAAACGGCCAGGAACTTGCGGTATCGGCAGGCGGCATGGATCAATATGGTGTATCAGATGTATTTGTCGCAGGGGATTACTATATCCCCGTGATCTACGCCGGTGATGGCGCAGCAATGGGTGCGCATGCATTCTCATTTAAAGGTTCCGAATACAAAGCCGAGCTGGATTTCTCGGATCTTCCGGCTGTGAATGCGATCGAAGGATTCTCATACGATTCGAGAAATAACAGGATCCTGGCAGGAGCTTATACGAGAACTGACGGTCAGGTGGTGATCGAGTTCGACCCTGATTCCGGCAAGTGTATTAAGTATGAGAAATACAGTCTGAAGAGCGCAGAGGATGTGAATCTTGCAGACTACAGTGCGGTAACTTCAGGTGAGCTCTGCAAGATAGATATGCTCGGCAATATCACGGCTTTTGACATGCAGTCACAGGAAGTCAAGACGATTATCGACAACAACTGGTACACGCCTTATTTTTCAGACCTTAAGGTCGAGACAAAGCTTATTTCCTGCGACAGTGAGAGAGCTGTATTCGTATCGAGCAAAGAACTGGAATATTCAATGTTCTTCTCGGGATTGAACGAGACAGTGACCATTCTTACCAGGGCGGAGAAAAATCCCCACGCCGGCAAGCAAGTAATCGAGCTTGCAGCTCCGGTAGACAAGGTCATGTCAGAGTATCTCTCGAACGCGGTCTATGAATTCAACAAGACAGATGATGAATATCTCATAAGAGTCTGGAGCAAGTATAAGACAGGCATCAGGGCCGGCAGGGACATGAGCCTTCTAAATGTTGATGACGAGAAAGTCTTTACGATGATACAGGAGCTTAAAGGCTCTGAAGCGCCGGACCTTGCGATCGGCATCCAGAAATACTATGCGATGAGGGACGATATCCTGGAAGACCTTACCGGATACCTTGACCAGTCAGTAATGGACAAGCAGTTTAAAAACATGATCGAATCCTCCAAATTCGGAGGCAAGCAGTATTTCCTGCCTGTAACCATTGAGATAGAAGGTCTTGTCACCAACAGGAGTCTTGTTGCAGAAGACGCTGTAGGCATTACTTTCGAAGACTTCGACAAGCTTATTAAGAACAGGCTCGACGGCTTCTCACCCTACGATTACCCGATGTCGGTAAGCAACTATAAGAAGGACTTCATCCTCTCGTGTATCGACATCAAGTCGGCAGTAGAAGGCGGCAAGGTGGAATTCGGCACGGAGCAGTTCAAAGCAGCTGCGGAATATTCAAAGGAGCATTTCACAGAGGACGGCTTCACCAAGCCTGTTGATTATGCCTGGGCAGACGAGCAAAAGCGTGTCTTCACAGACTGCAGATACGACAAGATCGATAGCTTCGTGGCATTCATTCACGCATGCAAAGAGACTGAAGGAAGCTACACGATACTGGGTACGCCTTCAGTTGATGCATCAGGTCCGAGATTCAGAGCCATTGAGACAATATCCGTTACGTCTTCTTCTGACAGAAAAGAAGGAGCAAAGAAATTCCTCAATTTCCTCTATGCAGGCGGAGGTTATTCCGACTCATCAGTCGAGTTCCATAACATCGTCACCAACAGGGAGATAATGGCAAGGAACATGTCGGTGATCACGGAGAAGAACAACAGCTCCCAGGATGCTTTTGAGGATCTGACCAAGTACATGACGGGCCTTGCGAACGATGCGAGGATCTACGGTTATAAGAAAGCTTCGAAAGACATGGAAGAACAGTTCATGAAGAGCCTTTCGAACCTCTCGAGATATTACTACGATGACCCGGTCATCACCAAGTTCCTCACAGAGGAGATCGCGCCGTACTATGCCGGCGACCGCACGATAGACGACGTGGTCAGGATCTTAAATGACCGCACCGGAAAGTACGTAAAAGAGATGTAAATAAGCATACCTCCCCGGTTAGATGCTTAAATACGGAAAGTGACACGTTTCTTCTTGGGAACGTGTCACTTTTAGCTAAGGGGCTTTCCGCCTGATTTGCATTACTGCCGATGCTGTTTTATTCTTCTAATAATGGAAATGAAGTTCAACAAAAACAAAAGACTCAGCATCGATATAGCGGTAAGCGCTGTATGGTGTCTGTTCGTGCTGATAGTTACAGGGTGTGACTGGAACCTTTTGGATCCGGCGCACATTGTCATTCTTATCCTGGGTTTTGCGGGCTTCTCATATTTCATCCTGATGAATGAGGGAAAGGGCAGGGAGGAAAGGCTCATCGCCGTTGCAACGATCCTTGCCATCGGAATCAGGACATTCTACGTGCTTTATACCGGAGCAAACCAGCGTCAGCACGATATGGGCGAGTTCGGTGTTTATCACGAGATGAACTACCACTCTGAATACATCGAATATCTTCTGAACAACCACAGGCTTTACGACCAGAACATAACAGAACACTGGCAGTTCTACCATCCGCCGTTTGTTCATATAGTCAGCGCGGTCTTCTTCGGTATCTACAGGAAAATAGCGCCTTCCATGGCAAATAACTGGGATGCGCTCCAGTGCCTGTCGCTGTTCTATTCTCTCGTGACTTTAGCAGTCCTTAAGAAGTTCATTAGCCTCTGGGGATTTTCTTCCAAGGGCAGGACGACGGCCTACATGGTATTTGCATTCCTTCCGCAGTTCATCGTTTTTGCGGGAGCATTAAATAACGATCCTTTATCCGTACTCTTTGCGATCTCTGCGCTCTACTTATCCGTTATCTGGTATAACAGCGAAAAGAAGCCCTTTGCAGTACTCATGGGGATCAGCGTTCTGATAGGCCTTGGCATGATGACCAAGCTCTCCGCAGGACTCATCGCGGTGCCTGTAGGATTCCTTATGGCAAAGGCCTTTTTCGAATCAAAGAAGAAGCTCAGCTTCGTATGGAAATATATTGTTTTCCTTCTGGTCTGTGCACCTTTAGGACTCTGGTACCAGGTAAGGTCTTATATCCTTTGGAAGGTGCCTGTAACTTACGTCGCAGTTCCTGATTACAATTACAATCCGGGTCTTCTGATCCCTGATGTGCCTTTCTGGAAAAGGTTCCTGGCATTCGGAGACGGCATCGACTACAACATCATCTCGGAAACTTTGAACGAGGCTGTTTTCGACGGCGAATACTATAGAAAACACATGGTGCTCGCACTCGTCGGATATCTGCTTTTAGCGTCGTTCACAGTATTTACGGTCACGATCGTGCTCAACTTTATTTTCGCGTGGGTCAAAGAAAGAAATCTGATGAATCTTCTCATGACGATACTTCTCGTCTCACAGCTGGGATTCTATATTCACTTCTGCTTTGCATTCCCTTATACGTGCACGATGTCTTACAGATATATCGTTCCGACGATCGTTGCGGGAGCTTATTATACGGGCCTGTCGGAGGATAAGGCTCCAAGGCTCTTAGCGCTTATCACAAAGGTATCCGTATATGCGGTCGCCATTTTCTCGCTGGCGCTTTACTGCTTCACATGGCACCTGGATGTAAGCGGAGTCTTCCACTGATCAGATAAATCTTGCACCGGTTAAGGACCAGTATGTTCCGCCGTCTTCCTCGTATGTCCCGAAAACGCCCTGGATCGTTATCTCAGCGCCTTCGGCGGGATAATCCTCAGGATATACGTTATCGCCCTCCAGAATGAATTCTATGCCCTGCCGGCAGCATGCGGCGGCATCTGACACGAAGCATGCGAAATGATACTTATCCTTTGCTTCGTCGTAATAGACGGTGAACACGCCTGACACCTTGACGGTCCTGCCGATATATTCCTTGGGGAAGATCATCATGTTATAGACTTCGGCATAGATAAGGTCTGAAGAAAGCTTTGTAAGGTCATAGTCTATGCCGTCCTGACCTAAAGACTCCGCCGAATAATCAGCCAGCGGATCAGGAGTGGGGGAAGGAACTGTGGTCTCTGACGGGTCAGAGGTCACTTCAGAATTCTCCTCTGACATCCTTGATTCCAGAACGTCTTTCAGACCTGTTGTCTGTGCAGTCATCTTATTCTGAGGACCATTGTCACCGCAGCCTGCCATGAGACCGGCCATTGCAATACTTATAATCAGACAAGTTATCTTACGCATATACTTAACCTTTAATTCCTGTTAAAAGACGAACATCTGCAAGTGATATAACACCTGCAGATGTCCGTAGTGCCTATGAAAGAATAATAGAGATGGGTCATTTTAAAGCTTCTGTAAGAACGGAAAGATTAGCCTTCATGATCGAGAGGTAGGTTGTTCCGCCCTTATAGTCAGCAGTTGAAGAAGCCTGCATTGAGTCGAGAGTCATGATCTTCTGATCCTTGGATGCTGTATTCTGCACAATAGTCTCTGCGATCCTGTGATCTTTTCCTTCGATCGTGAGGACAACAGGGAGCTTTATTTCATCGACCTTCTTGGAAAGGAAAGTGATAGTCTCAAAGCTTGCTTCAGATTCGGCAGAGCATCCTGCGAATGCCGCAAAGTAAGTAAGACCGTAGTCGTCAACCATATATCTGAAAGGGAAGCGGTCGCCGAAGAGGATAGTCTTATTGGAAGCTGCATCAACAACTGCCTTGTAGTCATTGTCGAGAGACTTAAGGGATTCGATGTAGGAATCAGAATTCTTCTTATATGTTGCTGCATTTGCTGAATCGATCTTCTGCATTGCATCGGAAATGCGCTGTACAAGCACCTGTGCATTTCTTAATGAGAGCCATACATGCTCATCGTATTCGATCTCGCCCTCTTCATGGTGATCCTCGTGGTCGTGATCTTCATCCTCGCCCTGCATGCCTTCAACGATTTCTTCTTCCTTGACCTTGTCACCGAGCACGTCTAAGAGGTTGATGACGACCATGTCCTTATTTGTTGCTTCCTTGAGAGCATCTTCAACCCAGTCGTCAGACTCGCCGCCGACATAGACGAAGAGGTCGCAGGATGAGATCTTCATGATGTCTGTTGCGGTGGGCTGGAAGCTGTGGAGATCGACACCGTTGTCGAGGAGCATTGTAACTTCAGCTCCTGCGGGGTTCTCACCCAGTACATTCATTACCCAGTCGTATTCAGGGAAGATCGTGGTTACGATCTTGATCTTGTTCTTTCCATTTGCTCCGGCAGAACTGCACGCAGTAAGTGAACCTACAGCCAGAAATGCTGCAACAACTACTGATAAAAGCTTTTTCACTTTAATGAATAACCATCCGGAGACGGTTTCCTCCTGACTAACAATTGAAATTTATTTCCCCATTTCGAAAATATGAATATGAGAATCGTTCTCAATTGTAGTCACATGACCGTGCTTTGTCAATAGATTTGAGAATAATTCTCAAATTCTTTCTCAAACCGCTATTTTCGGGCATTCTTAACCATAAGATCATTTGTTTAGGCCATATCTGTAAATCAGGTCATTTTTATAGGTTTAAGCAGATGCTGATGTTATAATTAAATCTGAAATGGAACAATAAAGGAGACATCATATGCCACACGTAGAGATCAAATGCTTCCCGGGAAGAACTGAAGAACAGAAGATCAGATGCGCCGAAGAGGTTACCAAAGCTATTGCAGAGACAATGGGCTGCAACGAATCGAGCGTATCAGTCGCGATAAAAGAGGTAGCGCAGGACGACTGGAAGGATCAGGTCTGGGACAAGGAGATCCTCCCTTTGGATAACCTTTACAAAAAGCCCGGATATACCTGCTGACAGAGACAGTTACTTATTTGTGATCCTGTTTTTTACCAGCAGGGCATTATAAGGGATCTTTTTGAACCTGTTAAAGCCCTTGGAAATCTCACTCATATCCTTTTCGCAGACTGCAACTAACGCCTCAAGTTCTTGGGGTGTTATTTTTTCGCGGGCAAAAGCGGCCTTCTCTGCGATCCTTACGGCCTTCTTCGGCAGATGGTATCTGAATATCCTGCCCATTAGGCTGTAGTAGTGGTAGTAAGTGATGGCTCTGCTGTTTGTGCTCTTGTGCCTGAATTGACGCTTCCAGTAGATAAACCAGCCAAGGATGAAGATGTCAATGACAAGCGCAATCGCTCCTGCTGTGCAGACTATTGCCTTGACTGTCCTGACCAGTTTTCCGGCCGAACTGTCAGATTTAAATTCGATAGAGAATTCGCCATCCGGTCCAAAGGAAAAATCCATTCCTTCAGCCATGGAGATTGCCCATGAAGCCGGAGCGTCCGTCTTAGTATCCTCTTTGCTGTCAGGTTCATCAGGCGTCGTGCCTGCATTTGAAGATTCCGTCTGGTCAAAAGGAGTAGGCGTTACGGAAGTTGTAGTTTCCGAACTTGTGGTGGCATCTGAAGTTGTGGCAGAAGGCTCTGTCTCAGAAGGTGTCGTTTCTGTAGGCTCGGTCTCAGATGAAGCAGTGGTCTGATTTGTGTAGTCGGGATTAAGGAC
>Ga0247610_10003684_pt1 | contig 16682 bp, 16 predicted proteins | sample 174DNAGHGhighgp2_FD_193483 | JGI IMG/M metagenome (GOLD analysis project Ga0247610, IMG submission 193483) | Sheep rumen microbial communities from Palmerston North, Manawatu-Wanganui, New Zealand - 1742 DNA GHGhigh gp2 | ecosystem: Host-associated > Mammals > Digestive system > Stomach > Rumen... | reverse complement strand
CTGCTTAGCCTCTTCTTCAGCTTTTATCTTTGCCTCTTTTTCTTCTCTTTGTTTTGTTCTCTTTTCTTGAACAATCTCTTCAGCTGATTCATTGTTTACATCTGTTATATATTTGCCATAGAATCTAGAAGACTGTATAACTTGTTGTCTTTCAGCATCTGTTATTGCAGAAGTATATGACATTGGCGGAAGAATAAATGTTCTTTCAACCATACTTGGTTCACCTTTTTCATTTAAGAATGATACCAAAGCTTCACCAGTTGCTAAAGACTTAATTGCAGTTGCAGTGTCAAACTCAGGGTTTGCTCTAAATGAATCTGCAGCAGCTTTAATTGCTTTTTCATCCTTAGGTGTATATCCACGTAAAACATGTTGTACTTTATTTCCTAATTGACCAAGAATTTCATCAGGAATATCTGTTGGTGCTTGTGAAATAAAGTAAACACCAATTCCTTTACTACGAATCAATTTAATAATTTGTGTAATTTTTTTAATTAATTCTGCACTCATTTCTGAGAATATTAAGTGTGCTTCATCTAAGAATAATGCTAATTTAGGTCTATCAAGATCACCAACTTCTGGCATATTATCATATAAAGCACTTAATAACCAAACAAGTACTGATGCATATAATGTTGGATTCTTATACAAAATTTGCGCATCTAAAATATTAATAAAACCTTTTCCATTAAAATCAAATTGCATTAAATCATATAAATCTAACTCAGGTTCTCCAAAGAAACTATCTCCACCTTGTTGTGTTAATTCCAAAATATTTCTTTGTATAGTCGCAATAGATTGAGAAGTGATATTACCATATTCTAATATATATTTATCTTTATTCTCTCCAATATAAGCTAATATTTGTCTTAAGTCATTTAAATTAATAAGCTTTAATCCCTCATCTTTAGATATTTGGAAAGCAATAGTTAAAATACCTTCTTGTGTATCATTTAAATCAAGCATTTTAGACATAATTCTTGATCCAACTTTTTCGACAGTTGTTCTAATAGGTAATCCATTTTTCTTATAAACATCAAAGAAGTTTACAGAATACTTTTTAAATTCGAATCCCTCTAGATTAAGTTCATTAACTCTATTAGTAATCCAAGATTGTTCTACACCTTCCTTACATGTTCCAGAAACATCACCTTTAACGTCAACAATAAATACTGGAATTCCAGCATCCGCAAAAGATTCTGCCATTACTTTAATAGTGGTAGTTTTACCACTTCCAGTTGCTCCAGTAACTAAACCATGTCTATTAATTAATTTTGGAATAATGCAAGATTCTGATTTGTTATTTTTTCCAATTAAGATTTTATTATTTATATACATATACACCACCGCCTTCATTATACCATAAAAAAAGATATTTACATAAACAATAAATATCTTTTTTATTAATTAATCGCTATATCCTTCGTCGCTTTCCAAAAATTGTGTTTCTGTTTCATCAATGTAAGATTCATCATCTTCTAACACGCCAATTCCTAAAGCAGGTGCAGCAGCTTCATCTCTATCCACAACTGTTATAAGACAAGTACTAGTATAATTACCAGCATCTGTTACAACTGTAATATTAGTTTGTCCCTCTTTTAAAGCGACTAACTCACCATTTGAATCTATTTTAGCTACACTATCATTGCTACTTGACCAAGTAACATTTTGATTTGTAGCATTAACTGGTGTAATTAAAGCATTAAAAGTTTGTCTTTCACCAACTACTAGAGTTTTCATTGGCCATGGTGACATAGAAACTCCAGATATTACAACTACCTCTCTAGGCTCATCTACAGGAGCTTGTTCGCGTTGAAATGCACAACCTCCTAAAAATAAAATGGCCACTAATAATAAAAATATACTCTTCTTCATAATTATATACCCTCTAATCTATACATAGTATATCACTTAGTTTTCTATAATACAAATCTATTTAACAAACAAAATATATTAAAAACAAACAATTTGTGATAAAGTATTAATGAAAGATTTGGTGGGATTATGAAAAAAATAAAACCTTGGGTAAAATTACTTTTAGTTGCAATAATCTTTTGCATATGCGGATACGTTTCATATAAAAAAGCATCTACTTATTCTATTGAGCAAGGATTAAAAGAAGTAGAAATAAATACAACCCATAAAGTAAACGAATTTGTTAAAAAAATTAAGAATGCAGAACTTGTTAACAAGAACGAAGAAAAAACATTTTCTAAACTTGGTGAAGAAAAGATAAAAATCGTTATTAAGAATAAAGTTGTAAAAGAAAAACAAAAATTTATTAAAGTTAAAGTTGTTGACAAAACAAATCCTGAAATTGAAGCAAAAGAAGAATATTCAATTACAATCGGAGATGAACTTGATTTATTAAAAGATGTTGTCGTTACAGATAACTCTTTAGAGGATATTAAAGCTGAAGTAATTGGTGACTATTCTTTAGATAAAGCTGGAACATATAATTTAAAATATAAAGCAACAGATTCATCAAACAATAGTACCGAAAAAGAACTAACACTAATAGTTAAAGAAAAACCAAAGAAAACAACCACTACGACTACTAAAGTAGCAAGTTCAAGTAAATATTATATAAAAATAAATCTGACTCAAAATGTTGTAATGGTATATCAAAAAGATAACAATGGACAATATACAAAACTTGTTAAAACTTTTGTGGCATCCGTTGGTGATGGGAAACAAGGAGTATCAAGATACACGCCTGTTGGTAAATTTACTACTGGAGCAAAACATGAAATGCTTTCTTTAAAAGGTGGTGTATGGGGACACTATACAGTACAAATATGGAAAGCTATATGGTTCCATTCTGTTCCGTATTATAGCAAACCTGATAAAGACGGAAACTGGAATAATCTAGAATATGAAGAATATAACAAGTTAGGTCAAGCTGCATCAGCAGGATGTGTAAGACTAGCTGTAAGAGATGCTAAATGGATATATGACAACATTCCAAAAGGAACAACTGTAGAAATATATGAAAGCAATAGTCTTCCAGAGGGTGTAACAAAACCAACTGCAATTAAAATTGATATAAATGATACTGAAAAAAGAGGATGGGATCCAACAGATACTAATCCTAATAATCCATGGAATAAATAAAAAAAGAAATTGTAAAATTTCTTTTTTTATTCTCCTAAATTTGCACACATTTCTCTATATGTTGTAATCTCAGGTTCTAATTCTACACCTAAAAGTGTATCAATTGTTATTTTACTCATATATGAATCATCAGGTCCAATATTACAACTATTATTTCCTAATGATGTACAAACATCATCACATACTCTTTCACCATTTGTTAGTGAATAAATTGTTAACTTATTATCTTCATATGTTAAATCTTGTTCATATAAGAATTCTTTAACATAATTTCCTTCAACATCAGTTATAACACCATCAAATCCACCTAATTGGTAACGAGGCTCTATTTTATAAACTAATATATTATCGTATCTAGATACAATTGGAATCATATACTCTATTCTATCTAACCATTCATAATCGTCAGCAAAGAATTTAACTGGTATCTCAACATCATTTACTTTAATACTTTTTATAGCAGCATGCACTTCATCAGTTTGAATAACATTTTCATTATATTCAATACCGGTAGGCTCAACATATTCAGGATTTTCATCTTCATTATTTGTTTCTGTATAAGTTACATTCTCATATCCAAGTTTAACTTCAACTTTAGTATCTTCATCACCATAAATAACAGTTGCTTCTTTACAATAATCAATTCCTGGTAAATCTAATAGTTCATCACTATCTTCATTAAATGAAAGAGCATAAACACAATTTCCATTATTTAGATTGCCTTCTGTCCATTCATCAACAACTTGACTTTCATGAGAATAACTATCAGGATTCTTATCTGGTTCTCTATGAGCAAACGAAAATGCACTCTTATCTAATAAGAAACATCCAGTAATCATTGCCAAACACAATACAACAACTAAACACCCAGTAACAAACTTTGTAGTTTCTTGTTTACTATTCATTGCTTCTGTTTTTAATTCTCCATTTGCAACCACTTTCTCCTGAGTAATATTTTGACTCTTTTTATTTTTTCTCTTTCTACTCATAACTGCCATCCTCCAATTAATAATAGCATGAGTACGGATTTATACCCGCCTACTCTTATATTTTGATTATAGCACGAAAAAACGTTTTGTATACATTAATTTACAAAAAAAATGACTTAGTTTTACAATAAGTCATCATTTTTTGCTAATCTATTTTTTTTAACCCCTCATACTTCCAATGAAAAGCATCCCCAATAAGAGCTAATTTTCTATTAAATCTCTCTTCATCTGCTGCAGCAAAAGTAACTCTTGCAACCATTGGAATAGCATTTTTGGCATCATTTTTTATATCATCTAATATTTTTTTATCAATTATTTCTTCATTTAACGCGATTGAAGAAACAACATAAATAAAATATTCTTGCTTATCTTTAGTAGCAAAAATATTTGGATACGCACGATAATTATTAACTACATCTTCAATATGAAAACCATCTTTTTCTAATTCTTCAATAATTACATTAATTCCAAAATCAAAAATTTCATCTTTTGTTAAAAGATCTTCTTCTTTATACTCTGGCACACCTTTACCATAATTTCGTTTCATTAATCTTGGATCTTTTCTACGGGATAGTCCGTTTATTTGCCCTCTTGTAATAAAAATCGGATAATCATCTCCTGAATCAAATACAAATCCACATAAATTTCTATCGCTATAAAGAATATCAACAAGCTTATTAATATCCATGCCTGTTACATCAGGAGCAATTTTTGTTGAATCTTTTCCTGAATATAAAACCAAGAAATTTTTTCCATGATGATCATAAACAACACAATTTCTTCTATCAGTTGGAAAATAAACCCATTCACCTTTATCTATTGCTTTCATAACTCTCTTAATAAAAATGTTAATATCTTTTTTCTTTCCTGTGACAAGATCTCTTTTAATTTTCTCTAAATCCAAAAATGCTTTACTTTTCATTTTTTCTCCATTCCAACTATTAATATTTATCTGAATTATCAACTAATAAATCATCTAGTTTTTCTTCTTTTAAAAAATCTACAATATCTTTTTTATACTCAATAGGCATTGCCACTAACGCTCCATTTCTTTGGCTAGGAATAAAACATATAGAGTATTTATTAATAACTACCCAACTAACTTGGTCCATAGCAAATCCAATTTCTTTATTCTTATCTTTATAAGTAACTTTACTTTTTGAAATAGTTATTTCCTTTGTTCCCTCATAATTCATTAAAGCATTAATAGCTCTTCTAATAGACTGATCCATTCTTATAAACAATAAAAGAGCAAATAATAATACAGTACCTATAGTAAAACAAACATAATCTTTTTCAAAAACGAAATACATAAACATTATTATTACAAATAAGCCAGTTGAAATAAAATATACAATATTATTTTTCAATATTGATGAAACTTTTTTTCCAGGATTATTTTTAATCTTACTATAATTAGCTGCTACATAATAATATTCTTCATAAAATTCTCTACTTCCTCTTTCAGTAATTTTAAACTTTAACATAATATCTAACTCCTAACTCATTCTATAATGACCCACAATATCATTTCTATACTCTAGTATATCTTCTTCATAACTTTTTTGAAATATACTATAATGATGTATCACAAGTGGAACTCCTCTTTTATTTCTTTTATCCGAAATAATACCAACATGTTTTTCAAAAACTACAATATCTCCACCTTGCCAATCAGCAATATCCTTTAAATCTAATGTTAAATTTACAGCATATTTTTTAAAAAACACTCTTAAATTTTTAACTCTTCTAAAATCTATTTTTTTATCTACATTATCAATATGGTATTCTTCTTTGTTATTAACTATATCTTCATTAACTAATTCCATTAAATCATAACCAGCATCTTTTAATCCAAAAGCTACTACATCAACACATACCCCATATTCATCATTAGGATACCCCGTTGAATAATATTTACTTTTATATTTAGGCTTGGTAGCAATATATTTCCTTACATTATCTAAAATATCAGTTTGATCATCAATTCCATCTTGATCTTTATCCACAGAACTTTTATATGTTTCTATATTAAAGTCTTCATCGTAGTAATATTTTGTATTTGTTACATAAAATATTGTTAATGATATTCCCAAGACTAATGCACAGGCTAAGATAATACCAATACACAATATAATCTTCTTCATATTTTCACCAAATTAATTATACCATAATATAAACAAAAAATATGGGATAACCCATATTTATTTTACTAAAAATACTACATAAGATAATATTGCAACATATAATATTAATACAATACAACCATTAAGCATTTCTAATTTACTAGTCTTATATTTAACACCTAAAGCAGTTACACATAAGTATCCACCTACTAAACCACCTAAATGGCCACCAAAACTAACTCCAGGAAGAATACCAATCAACAAGTTGATAATAATTAACGGTATGATTTGTGTTCTAACCACATTTCCTAAATATATTCTATAATGTAAACCAAAATATAATAATGAACCTAATAAACCAAATATAGCACCACTAGCACCAACACTTATTTCAGCACCAAAGATAATAGACATCAATCCACCAGCTATTGCACTAACCAAATAAACTGATAAAAATTTCCACTTACCAATAAATGTTTCTACTTCTTTACCAATTGTATATAAAGAATACATATTAATAACAAAGTGCCATATGCTACCATGCAAGAATGCATAAGTTAATAATCTCCATATTTCGCCGTTTTTAACAAGAGTAGCATCACAAGCTCCAAAGAATTTTAATGCACTTTCAGAAGGATATATATTCTTACTAGCAAATAATGTAGCTAAGAATACTATTGCACATATTCCCATCATTAAATATGTCATAACTAATTTCTTAGGTTTAAATACTTCTTCAAATTCTTTATTATCTTCAGCAGTTTTTATATTAATTTCATTTGTAACATTGTATATTAAATCTAAACCACTATCTTTTTTAATTAATTTATCTTCTAAACCTGGAAAAGCTTCTTGAATATCTTTATTAGTTTTTAAATCGCTGATTTCTTTTATATTAATATTTTTAAAACTTTTTTTATAATCAAGGTCTACTCTATCAGCACTATTTGTATAAATGTTTAAAACATTCATTTTTAAACTCAATGTTTTTTTCTTAATTTGCGATAAAACATTTTCGACTTTTAACATATCAAATTCGAATTGTTCATTATTATGAACATAATTAGAATTAATTCTAATTACCTTATATGGTCCATCTAAATTTTGTAACCATATTTCATCTTTTACGCCATGAACTAATACGGGTTCATAGTTTTCTTTTGTTATAAAGTAATGAGTTAAACTCATAATTAGTTGATCTTTTTTGTTAATAGAAATATTTGCCACATTAACCTCCTAAGTAATAAATATTATTCTACACCACTTCATTTTTATAGTAAAGCATTTATTCTTTATCTAACTTATCAATAAACTCTTTAAATTCTCCATTTATTGGGCATTCAAAATGTATCTCTTTTTTAGTAATTGGATGAATAAAATCAATACTTGTTGAATGTAAAAACTGTCCATATGGAGTACATACATTTTTAGAATAAACAGGATCATTATAAACAGGATATCCTATGTAGGCTAAATGACATCTTATTTGATGTGTTCTACCTGTTTCTAATGAAAGTCTAACTAAAGTATAATTTTTATACTTCTTTTCAACTACTAAATTTGTAACAGCATTTTTACCATCTTTACAAACTTCCATTTTACGAAAATCAGTTTTGCTTCTACCAATTGGGGCATCAATCTTCGCTTTATTTGATGGAAACACACCATTTATTAAAGCTAAATATTCTCTTTTAACTCTTTTGTGTTTAAAATCATCGCTTAATAATTCATGAACTTTATTTGTCTTAGCAACTAACATTAATCCCGAAGTATCTTTATCTAATCTATGCACAATTCCTGTTCTAAATTCACCAGATAAATCAGATAAATTATCAGTATGATATTTTAAAGCATTTACTAAGGTGTGATTCTTATTTCCCGCTCCAGGGTGAACAACAATACCACTGGGTTTATTTATAATCATTAAATATTCATCTTCGTAGACAATATCTAATGGAATATCCTCAGCTTCAAATGTATCTTCTTGAATAAGCCCATCCTCAAACTCTATTTCATCATCTATTTTTACTTTATAAGCTGGTTTAGTAATTACTTTGCCATTAACTATAACAAATTCATTTTCAATTAATTTAGAAATATACTCACGTGAAAACTCAGTATTTGTTCCCAAAAACTTATCTAGTCTAATATCATTTTGATCTACTTTTATTTTCATTTCCATCACCCATTAACATTCTAATTAATAAAATAATTACCCCCACAACGATTAAACAATCTGCAAAATTAAATACAGGAAAATCATATTTAAATATATAGAAATTTAAATAATCAATAACATATCCACGAAAAATTCTATCTACTAAATTTCCCAATAATCCACCAATTATTAATGAAAAAGAAATAATATTTAATTTGTTATCCTTTTTAAAGTCATCCATAAATTTAAAAATAACAAATAAAAACAAAATTCCTAATATTATCAAAATTATTCTTTGGCCTTGCATAATACTCCAAGATGCACCCTGGTTATATACTTTTGCAATATAAAAAAAATTCTTAATAATTTTTATATTTGCACTTAAGGCAATTTTTTGATCAACAATAAACTTTATTATTTGATCTATAACACCTAAAAAAATTCCAATTATTATTATCTTTTTCTTTTCCATACACCCATATTATAGCATGAAAAAAGAGTATTTACATACTCTTAATTATCTCAGTTAATTCATCTTGATTTCTAAAACCAATTTCTTTTCTCAACATTTCACCTTTTTTAAAAAAGATTAATGTTGGAATACTCATTATCCCAAATTGCCTAGATAATTCCATGAACTGATCTGTATCAATTTTAAGAACTGGAATATCTAATGATTCTAGAATAGGTGCTAACATCTTGCATGGGCCACACCATTCAGCATAAAAATCAACTAAACATAAATCATCTTGATTAATAAATGTTTCAAAATCTTCTTCTTTTTCTAAATGTTTAACCATATATCCTCCTTCTAACCACTTACTATTTTTATACCACTTATATTTATTCTTTCGTTATCAATTAAGTATTGTGCTTTATTAGTACTAATTATTTTTCTTCTAACTGATATTTGTAACACTTCTAAATTAAATGCATCTCTATCTGATAAACCCAGTTGATCATACTTATCAACAAGAGTATATATATCTTCTGATGCATTCGTGGATTTTGCAAGTACATTTCTAACTATTGGTGTTCTTTCCAAGATAACATCCCCATACTTACTTTCAAATGTTAGCATAAATGTTGGTGCTAATTGAGATAAAATTGATACAACAGCAAAAGCCATAAATAAGCCTTCAACTGCTCCAACTAACATTCCAAATAATTTATCTAAAACAATATAAATTGCTTTTGAATTATAAATATAGTCAAATATCTCAGCACTTGTTATCATTGCAAGTACTGCAGCAATAATAATAAAGATTAAACCAAAAGCAACTGCATTATAAAACAATATATTTATTGTTGGAATACTTTTAAATGGTTCTTGCCATGCATAAAATGGCATAAATTCAATTAACCATTCAACAGCATAATCTTTTATGGTGTAAGCTAAAATAATAGCAAGTATTATTACACCAACTCTAACAAGACTTATTCTTATTCCTCTAACTAAGCCCATTAAAGCAAAAATGCCAATTAATCCCAGTATTACATAGTCGACTATATTCACTCTTTTTAACCTCTTCTCCTAGCATTCATTATAAACTATTTTTAATGAAAAAGGAAGAATATTATGATATTATTAATATGGTGAGGGAAATGACTTTTGTGTTTAAACCTAGTGAAAACGTAAAAAAGAAAATGATTGCATATTATGAGCCATTAAGAAAAGAAAAAACACCACCATACGCGGTATTCCAAGCTCAGGATGCAGATACAATTGTAACACTTTATGAATCAGGAAAAGTTATGTTCCAAGGTGTTTGTGCAGATATTGATGTTGATATCTGGAGAACCATGGAAAAAAACTTAAATGGTAAAGATATCGAAATTAAAGATTCTAGCGAAAAGAAAAAAGATACTAAACAAGAAATTGAAAACAAATATTTAAAAACCATTTCTACTGCTGGATCTGATGAAGTTGGAACTGGAGACTACTTTGGCCCAATCATTGTTACAGCCACTTTTGTTCCAAAAGATAAACTAGGCTTAATGAATGAATTAGGTGTAAATGATTCTAAAAAAGTAACTGATGATAAAATTAAAAAATTAGCACCAGAACTAATGAAAGAAATTCCATATGTTACTTTAAAATTATCTAATAAAGAATATAATGAATTAAAAGATAAAAACATGAATAAAATAAAAGCAGTACTTCATAATAAAGCATTAGTTAAACTATTTGAACAAAATCCTGATATTAGACCAGGCAAAATTGTTATAGATCAATTTGTTTACCCCAAAAAATATTTTGAACATATTAATGATATGCCAAAAAAAGTAACTAATATTCTATTCCTAACAAAGGCTGAACATCAAGTATACAGCGTTGCCGCTGCTTCTATAATATCAAGATATTTATTCTTAAGAGAAATGTACAAAATAAGCGAAGAACTTGGTTCAGTTGTTCCACTTGGTGCAGGAGTAGATGTTGATAATTTTGCAAAAGACTTAGTTAAGAAAAAAGGCTTTGATATTCTTAAACAATACGCAAAAATTAATTTTAAAAATACAGAAAAATTAAAAGAGATTAAATAATCTCTTTTTTTAATTAAATATATCTAATAACAAACAATCTATTGCTACATCTTTGTTAATTAATCCTGTTTTTAATTTTCTATCATAATCCGCTAGAGCTTTAATTATTTTTAACAACTCTTGATCACTATAATTATATGATACTTCATATAATTTATTAACTTGCCAATCTTGTAAAGATAATTCTTTCATAACATCTTTCATATCCATATGACTTTGAATTAATTTCTTTACACAATAGATATTACGATATTCTTTTGCTAAAGCAATTACTAAATAGAATGGTTCTACTTTATAAACCTTTAAATCACTGTAAAGCTTTAACGCTTTATCCATTTTTTTATTAATGCAAGCATCTGTAAAATGAAATACGTTGTCGTCAAACACATTGCAGATTATTTCAACAGCATCATCATACTTAACAGTACATGGTTTATTATAATAAAGCATTAATTTATCTAATTCGTTAAAGATTAAATCCAAATTCAGTCCATAGAGATTTACTAAATAGCCACCAATTTTAAAATCTAACTTATAACCATATTCAGAACAATAATTATTTATATATTCATAAACATTTCTATAATCCACTTTAGGAAAATCTATGTATTTAAAATTTTCTTTAATTAGCTTTACTGCCTTTAGTCTAGCATCTACTCCCATTGCAACAAATATTAATTTAGAAAATTCATTATAATTATTTAAATAACTTATTATCTTATCTAAATCATCACTAGATTTACTAAATAAATCCTTCGCATCAACAATGATAATTTTAACAGTATTATCCAATGAAAAATAACTCGCTTCATTTAATATTTCATCAACATTATTGTTATATCTAATTCTAATAATATTATCATTTAATCCAACAATTTTTTTAATTTCCTTATCTATTAAATGAAAATATGTTCCATTAATTAAAACTATATTATCCATATAATTCCCCCATTAGTTATTTATTATATGATTTGCTACTAACACTCCATCATTTGCTGCAACGATCAATTGGTTAACATCTTTTTTTACAATATCACCAACAGCATATAATCCTTTTACATCCGTAATAATATTCTTTACGTATCCATTTTCATCTAAAATGTCAAATTTCTTAATAATGTCATTATTTGGCACAAAGCCAATGTAAATAAACACACCATTTACATCAATTAGTCTATCATTACTTAAAACAATACTGTCAACTTGACCATTTATTTCATTTATCTCTTTTATATTACTTTCATAGATAATTTCAACATTATTTTTACTCTTTATAGCCTCTTGCAAAGACATTGATGCTCTCATGCTATCTCTTCTTACAATTATATAAATCTTATTGACTATATTAGATAAATATAATGCCTCTTGCAAAGCAGAATCACCTGATCCAACAACAGCAATATCTTTTCCGCGATAAAAGAATCCGTCACATAAAGCACAAGTACTTATTCCATGACCAAGTAACTTATCTTCATTAGGTAATCCTAATTTCCTTGGTGTTCTACCACATGCTACTATAACGTTTTTTGCTTTGTATACTCCATTTGAAGTTTCAACTTCAAAATAATCATCCACTTTATTAATATCTTTAACAGATTCAAGTTTATATGGAACATTTAATACGTTTATTTGATTAAATAAATTCTCCGCTAGTTCAGATCCAGCAATGTTAATATATCCAGGATAATTACTAATATATGATATTTCATTTAATAATCCACCAGGCATCTTTCCATCAAACATCATAATAGCTTTATTTGCCCTTTTTAAATATATTCCAGCAGTTATGCCAGATATTCCCATTCCAACTATTATTACATCATACATAATTATCCCTCATTATATAAATTCTCATATTTTGTTTTAAACAAATCTATCATTAAAATGATTAATCCAATCAAGAACATTGCCAAAGATACTACTTGAGCAGCTTTAAATGTTCCTAACATTAGTGAATCAGTTCTTAATGATTCGATAAAGAATCTACCTATACTATACCACATTAAATATATTGCTGTTGGCATTCCTTTTTTAACTAATTTTATTTTTCTAATAATTAATATAACTATTAAACCTAATAAACACCAAATTGATTCATAAAGGAATGTTGGAATATAATAATTTCCATCAATATTCATGCCTTCAATGATAAAATTAGGAAAATGATAAGACTTAAGTTTAGCTAATGTCGTCGCTACACCATGAGCTTCTCCATTAAAGAAATTTCCCCATCTTCCTAAGGCTTGAGCAAAGAACAACCCAGGCGCTGCATAATCAGTTAAATCTAATACTCTTTCTTTATGAATTTTCGTAACAATAAATAATGCGCAAAAACCAGCAATTATGCCACCATGAATAGCTAATCCACCTTCCCATATTTTTAAAATGTCCATTAAATTATTTTTATATAATGAGAAATTGAATATAACATAATAAAGTCTTGCTCCAACAATGCCACATAATACAGTCCAAAAAGCAACATCATATAAGAATGAATCATTCTTATTATGTTTCTTTCCTTCTTTAACAAACATCATCCAAGCAACCAATACTCCTACTAAAATAAATACCGTATAATATTTTAAATGATATCCTTTAATAGTGATTAAATTAGGATTAACTTCTAATAACATAAGATCACTCCTTTGTTTATTCTATCATATTATCATCTTTTTTTTCATTTACTTTTTCAACAAATTTTGCAACGTTTTCTGTTACCTCAATAGTTCTATACACTTCGGGAGAAAAAAGCACCACATCATTTACCTTAACATCTCCAAGTATATCCTCTGATGTAAAAATATATGTTTTTAATTTGTCATCAACAATTTTACCAGTCTTTTCGTCATAAGCTAGTACTTTGCCTATCTTTCTCATCTTGATCCCCTACTACTCTCTATATCCATACTTTCAAGAGCGGTATTTATCTCACTCTGAGCTATAGATTTATCTCTTGCAGATGAAAGAATTTTGCATTCTTTTCTTCCATCTTCATATATTTCAATTATCCAATCTTCTCCAACAATACACATCTTTATTCCGTCAACATGTGGTAACTCTATGTCCTCTATATCTTGATCATTCAATACATCATTAAGTACACTCATATGATATGCACTATCATATGCGCCAGATCCACTATATACTCTTGGTTCCATTCTTCTTAATGGATATCTAACTTTCTTGCCATCACTATATCCTTTAAATACAGGCTTTTCACCCTGATGAGCATTTGTATAAATAATTACAACATTACCCTCAAATGTTGAACTAAAATGTAAGTGATAAATATCATCAGGTTTAATTACAAACGGAGACATTTGATGCATTTCGTCAAATGCTTTATATGCTCTTTCAATTGAGCATACAACATTTTCTATTGGCATTTCACTTTTCTTTGATTCTTCAACAATTGATTCAATAAAAATATTAAGTGCTTGAATCAAGTCGGAATTAAAATACTTTCTCGTATAAACACTATCTCTTAATTCATTTATAAACAAAGTATTACCATTTCTAAAACCAGATGCTCTACTTACAAATTTACCTGTATCAGGGTCTCTAAATACTATATGAAATCCATCTTCATTAAGAAGACAAAATTCAAATAAATCATTAAAGTGTCCACCAATTCTCAAACACGAATCTGTTCTTTCACCAACTGTCAAATTGTCCATATTTGTAATACAGCTTATTTCACATGAAATCTTTTTATCTGGTCCAAGACTTATTGTTTTCTTTAAAGGTGGAATAGTTATTGATTCTCTTTGATACATCTTTTTAACAAATTCGACACCTTTTTCTAATCTAATTCTTTTAGATAAAGGTGCTTTAAATCTTCCACCATTATTTACTAAAAATTCATAATTAGTTTTTCCGAATAAATATTTATACTTGAAAGAATCAGAATCATAACAATTACAATAATCTAACATAACAGATAATCCACTATCACCAGTTTTTTCCATTATTTCTTTAAAGTAATTAAAGAATGAGGCTAAAGTGCTTTCATTAAATACCAAATCTGCCTTTTCCATTGACTCACTAAATGTTGAACCCCATCCAATTATATGATATCTAGATAACTCCTTTTTAATTCTTTCATACTCATCTGGATTATCTAATACTCTTTCTCTAAAACTATCTATTTTAATTCTAGACATAATATCTAATAAAAAGTTTTCTGAAACTTTTTTTGGTCTAATTTCTTGAACATCACTCATAATGCTTCTAAATAAAACTGGATTATATTCTTTAAAATTACAATATATTTGTTTAACAATAAGAGGATCCAAATAAGAAGTTAACTTATCATTTCCTTTTCTTATACTATCTAGACAGTCAAAAACTTTTTTTGAGCCAATAATAAAGCCCCTAGTATGAGCCATATCATATCTAAATACAGTATGTAACATTTCATCATCGTAAAGTTTAACTGCTTGTCTTATAAATAAATATGCTGAAACAACTTCCACGGATTTATCAAAATCAGATGCATTATCATAAATTTTATCAAGTAACTTATCAAATAATACTAAAGAATCTTTAAAACTTTTATCAAATTCTGTCCCTTCAAGAACTTTTCCTTTATTTTTTAGTTCCATTATTCTATGTATTAATTCTTCATTATCAATTAAAGCTAATTCCTCATTGCTAAAAAGACTTCTATTTAGACGTTTCAAATAACTAAGAAAAGATGGAAAAGAAATAGCTTTGCACAAATACTTTTTATACAAGTGTCTATGAAGCATATAGTCAACTTGTATTTCTTTTCTCATTTCTTCCTGTCTTTTAGTTTGGAATCTATCTCTTAAAACACCTAAATACTTTGTTGTTAATTCATGCAAATCTTCTAACGCTTTATCATTTCGAGAATATAATTCATCAATAAAATTGTCTAAATCTCTATATCCCCTTGCCTTACAATAAGGTTGAAGAGGAACAACAGTATTAATATTATTAAATATGTTTTCAACCTGTCTATACGTCTCTTCTGGCTCATATTTAAGTAATAAAGTTAAAACAGAATATACTTGGTATGCTTCTTTGTTTTCAAATTTAAATTGTCGTTGTATTAATGCATTAGATACATCATTAATATCATTTGCATTTAAACAAATACTATTCTCATCAAATAAAGCTAAAAACTTTTCAAGGTCAGCATCCGGAAGTTTAAGCATTTCTATTATATTTTTTTCATTCATAAATTTTAAGAATGTATATCCGTATTTATGAATCATTTGCGAAATTCTTTTTTTGTCAACTTTGTAATAGTCTGCAAAGTAGCTTAGTATTACTTCTGAATCTTGCTTATAATTATTATTAAAAGTAATTAAAAATAACAAATTCATTAATTCAAAATGAGCATATCTTTTTCCTTTTATTATTTCTTCAATAATAACTATTCTTAATTTTTCACTTGATGCAAAATTAAGAACTTTATATACATCCATTTTTTTACCATTAATAAGAAACTTAACTATAGCATTTCTTGCTAAATCTTCTTTCAATTTTGAAATAGCTTGAATAAATGTTAATTCTAAACTTAGAACCGCTCCTTCTATAGAATTAATAACTAATTCCAAAAAAGGAATAACTAATTCAGCATCTATGTATGGAGTCATTTTACCTATATCAGTCCTATTTAGGAGATCATTCCCAACCAGTTTCTTTAATGAATACATTTTTAATTCGGGTTTTACAGCACGGAAAAAATCAACAAAAATCTCTACATCGAAATCTCTATTATCA
>Ga0247610_10003683_pt1 | contig 16683 bp, 42 predicted proteins | sample 174DNAGHGhighgp2_FD_193483 | JGI IMG/M metagenome (GOLD analysis project Ga0247610, IMG submission 193483) | Sheep rumen microbial communities from Palmerston North, Manawatu-Wanganui, New Zealand - 1742 DNA GHGhigh gp2 | ecosystem: Host-associated > Mammals > Digestive system > Stomach > Rumen... | reverse complement strand
ATTCTCTCAACCCCTCCTGACACTATGGATTATATCAGATTTATAAGGGTTTGTCAATACCCTTTTTAATTTTTTTTACTGGCCGAGCTGGAAGATAACTTCCATAGTCTCCCAGCCATCGAACGATTGGTCTATTTCCAGAATCTTGATTTCTCCATTGTTCTCATCTTCGAGGAACAGGTGGAGGTCACGCAGGCGTATAGTTTCAGAGTTAATATCACCAGTAAAGAGGTCGATGTAGCGAACGGCGATAGAGGACATTGTATTTTCTCCTTTCGGTCAGGGCTTTTTTAACCTTCCTGACACTTTGTATTATAGCAAATGTTTTGCGGCTTGTCAAGTTTTTTTGCTCCCTGTATATCATTTCAAGGGAGCCCGCCACCTTAGAGGGCGTTGGTCAGGATGACCTTGCCGTAATGGCGGCAAAGCATCCAGGGGTTAATAACCCCGTAGTAGCGGCGGGTGATGAACCCATTGCGGGTGGTGCAGATAGCGTACATAGTCAGTACCTCCATTTTTTTTATTGCCCTTATGTCGGCATCCCCGGAGACCGCCCGGGCCGGTTTCGAGGGGGACAAGTCAACCCCTCCTGACACTGATATAATAACATACTATAACGCAGATTGCAAGAGTTTTTTTCAATTTTTGAGCGATTCGTCACTTTGCACAAAGGAATTTTCGGGAAACAGCCGAGGTTAAAATTTTGTGCATTTTGCCTATTGATTTTTTGCCCAGCGTGTGTTATACTGAAAACGCGCCGCGTCGGCCAGGAGCGGCGCGCCGAAATGAATAAAGTTTCATTGGAAATGAATGAGTATACAATGCATAAATAGCCAAAAAAAAATGGGACTTTATTCAAGTCCCTTAGAAAATGAGCACCTGCTCAGGCTGTACGCGGTCCACGGACAGGAACACGCCGCCGTTTACCAGCACTTCCTGCTTGATGATTTCGCCCTTGATAACCAGGCGATATACACCAGCGTGAAGCTCTGTGGCCTTTGCTCTGGCCTGCTTCCATGCATCACCGAAAGCCTCAAAGCCAACAAATTCGTAACCGCTAACCTGATAAACAAACTTTTTCATTTTTTTTGCTTCCTTTCGTATCTCTTCTTTACACTTAGGATTATACACTATAAATTCAGATTTGTCAAGGACTTTTTTTAGCCCCAGACCACTTCTCCAGTGGAATCCTGCACATAAACGTCTGGCACATCTTCGCCATAGGTTTCAGCGATAAAAGCTTCAGCTTCGGCAAGAGTATCAAAGCGGCCGCGGATAATATCATCATCGCCCCATGCGGTTTCAGTGATTTCGATAACTTCAAAGAACATTGTTTTTTTCTCCTTCCCATTGGGGCTTTCCTTAACCCCTTTACACTTAGGATTATACACTATAAAACCTGATTTGTCAAGAACTTTTTTTCGTTTTGGGCGGGTTTTTATCCCGCCCTGTGAGCTAACCAATTCCGCATTTTTTGGCTTTCATGCTTACATCTAATCTTAGACCGCCCGCCGTTTTTTGCGGATTCTGTGCTAACATAGCACCACATTCTCACAAACTCTTCAAATTCTTCAATCGACATGTAATAGCCGATGAAGTCATTTGTTACATAAATAAAGAGATTGGAAGCGGTGCGGGTACGAAAATCGTTCCATTTCTCTTCCAGCGTGTCGCCGTGATTTGTGCGGCCATCAGCAAGGCTGAAGCCGTTGGACTTAACAGACGCATGGATTTCTTCAATGTCGCTTCCCTCATACCACGGGCGATCATCATGTCTTTCAATCCGTCCGGTGTGGTAGAAGTTTGCGGTCTGCTGTGCGGTGTCGCCGGATTTCTTGCAGTGAATGATGTTGGAATAAGTGATAGCGTACATTTTTTTGTCCTCCTTGTCCCTTTCTGTCTATGATTATAACAGATGCCCGGGCATTTGTCAACACTTTTTTTAATTTTTTCAAAAAAATTTTTTTGAATTTTTATTCATTATTTATTGTATAATTATTCATTTCGGGACTTTGCCTGTTTGCACGAATGTATTACAAATTGATGACAAAATTGTGGCAGAATTATTACAGCGAAAAACGCGCCGCATCGACCAGGGGCGGCGCGCCGAAAATGGCCCGTATAAAATTCATTTATAATGTATGCTTATACAATGCATAACCATTCTAAAAAAATGAATAGAAAACCGCGAGTAATCAGTCGATGTACTCGCGGCAGACGATAACATAAGTGTCGGTGGGGATTTCGGGATAGCGTCTTGCTAAGTCCTGACGAGAATACCCATACAGAAAATCAGTCTCACCAGTTGCCAGATAGCGAATTTCGTATTCGTACATTTTTCTTATCTCCTTTTCCTTTTGTGCTTTAATTATATCATACGCTTTTGGATTTGTCAATACCCTTTACGAGAAAGTTTTTCAATTATTTTCCCGCTGTGGATGTCAGTTACAATAACCATTGCTATGTCAGATTCGCAAGCTATATAATGAGCAAATCTAATAGCGTATTCATAAGAGGCAAAAACATTTGATGTTTTAGTATTGTTTTTATGAAATGTATCAACGCGGCAAATATTGTTAAGAAAAGACTCTTTGTGTGAATCAATTTGTTTTTCTATTTTATGTTCAACTTGTTTTTCATCCATAAAACATGCGGGGCAAGTAGTCCAATTATCAGGAAGATAACAGCCGCAATTCTTACAAGTTCTCATTTTTTTATCTCCTTTATTTCGTGCCTTAATTATATCATACACTTTTGGACTTGTCAAGTATTTTCTCCCTACCGGGTTTTAATCCCGGTAGGGGTCGGTGGCCATGTCGGCCTCAAACAGGAGCCACTCCATGCACTCCTGAGCGGCGAGCCATTCGGCTTCGTGGGCTTCCCAATAGTCGTTAGTCATCATTTTCTTTTCCTCCTTGTTTTCTCTTTGTGATTGTATTATAGCAAATGCCCGGGCATTTGTCAAGGGGTTTTTCAAAATTTCTTGAAAAATTTTTTCGGCTACTTCCATCCTCCAACCGAGCCGCCCCTTGGCACTTATTTCCATTCTATTTTATTACTATCATTCTATTCTATTCATCGAAAACCTTAAAAGGTTTTAGTCTCATCTCTAATTCTATTCATTAGTTTTTCCTCATTTTTTATTATCTTTCTATTCTATTTCTATCTATTAAAAACCTTAAAAGGTTTTCGTCTCATCTCTAATTCTATTCATTAGTTATTTTCTCCTATACATTACTATCTAATTATTAGCAATCCAATCACATATTATTTAGGCGGCGGTCGTGCTTTCATTGTTTTCATCTCCTTTATTGTGTCTTTATTATATCACAGGATTTGCGTCTTGTCAAGACCTTTTTTATAAAACTATAAAATTTTCTATTGTCTGTGTGTTATAATTATATCTCTTTTCTAATTCAACGCAGGGATTGTCTGTGCCTTCATAATATCCGCCGCCGTCTCTATACTGGACTTCTACCTGTAAATTTTCATCATACTTAGATAACTCATGGATTAAGTCTCTAACAGTCATTTTTTTATCTCCTTTTCTCTTTTGCGATTACATTATAACATACTTTTAATTACTTGTCAATGACTTTTTTATTCTTCCTCATCCTCATCCGCTTCGCGGTCAAACCAGCCCACGCAATGGGCGCAATCCTGACAGTGCTTCGGGCACTCCCCGAAGGGGTCGAGGTCGCAGGGATAAATATCATACATCATTTTTATTTCTCCTTTTCTATTTCTATTGGTATTGTATCATAAAGGGGCTATTTTGTCAAGCCCCTTTTTTCATTTCCTGCTCATTCTCAAAGAACAGGCTGTCTTTAGAATACCCGCTAACTATTTCAGCGGCGTAGCGAACTACACACTTCGCGGGAAAGCTTGCGGCGATAATTTCTGCCGCATCTTTGAACGCAGTCATCGCTACGGTTTTATTCGTTATACTGTCAATGACAAAATACATTTTTTTGTCCTCCTTTATCTCTCTTTCTGGTATTATAATAACATACTTCTGGTTATTTGTCAATGTCTTTTTTTGTAATTTTTTGTTTTTCTTTTGTCGCCGCCCGGGCAACCTCCCCCACATTCTCCAAATAAAAAAAGCCTCCCCCTCTACTACCCGAGTGTGGCGTCCCTCCGCCTGTGACTATAATATAACATAGCCCGGGCGATTTGTCAAGCACTTTTTCAAAAAAACAGAGGATTTTTTAATCCTCTGTTTTCATTCTGAAAGTGATTTCAGTCCAGCCGTCATAACAATTACCGATTTCTTTGGTGAACCCTTCCAGTTCAAAACTTTTGATAAGATAATCACGAATACGCCAACATGCATAAAGACTCCAAAATCTACGGTCTTTAATTTTTAAATGCTTTTTAGCGAAGCCCATTTCCCATCCATACCCATTATTAAAATAATAAAAGGTTTTATTCTCATTATTCCAATGAGCACAACGGGGAATGTAGTAATTGAGAATTTCATTTGCTCTGCTCTCGCTCCATCCAGTGCGGGAATTGAGATAAGTTTTAATCTTATCTCTACTCCATACATAAAACCAAATGGGAAATAACACGACACGCCAAACTTTATAACTGTTTTTTCTCCACCACTTTTCAAGATTGCTTTCTTTGTGGGGCTGTTTGTTTATTGCCTTAATTACTTCATTGTTCATTTTTTTGTTCTCCCTTTCTTTCTTTGTGCCTTTATTATAACATACTCTTCTGGACTTGTCAAGCTATTTTTGAAAAAAATTTCAAGGGATTTTAATATCCCTTGAAACTATAGTAATAATGTAATTCCCCTTGCTTATCTTCTTTCACAGAACAATGGACATTTACAAAATCACCTATTTTAATTAAATCATAATGGTTTTCGCCGATTTCAAATACTCCACGTTCATCACCATCTTCCCACATTATTTTGTAATGATGATAAGTGTGGTACACAGGAACGCGATTTTTACCAATATAACTTACTGATTGTGTGGTATAATGGTCTTTATCATACACCTGCGCTGTGAAGTCATAACTTTCGACTTCATCGAAGAAAGCGCCAGAAGTATAAGCAATGCCATAGCCTATAGCGCCAATAAATAAGACAACAAGGCAAATGATTAAAATTGTCGGCCATGCTTCAAGAAACCAATCTCCAATATCTTCTAAAACATAGGAGCAATTATCCATCCAATTCCCCAATTTATCCATAATTTGCTTATTCATTCTTTTTATCTCCTTTTCTTTTTGTGCTTTTATTATAGCACATTTTGAATTGTTTGTCAATACCTTTGAGGAAGATTTTTAATCTTCCTCAAAAGCATAATCTTCATTAGTTTCTACATACACAGTCAAAAGATTATCATTCTCTTCGCCGTCTGCCCAGTTTTCACAATAGCGGCAAAATTCAATCACAATAGGATTTTCAAGACCATAAATGCGAATCAGACGGTCAACAAGGTTTTCTCTGTAAGCACTCATTTTTTATTCTCCTTTGCCCTTTCTGGTATTATAATAACATATTTTGTTTTATTTGTCAATGTCTTTCTTTTGTAACTTTTGCCCGGGCGATTAAGGAAGATTGTTAATCTTCCTTAAAGACCGGGTCTGCTTCGTGGGCTTCTACCAAGAGCCGCAGAAAATCATCATTCCAAGAATTATCTCCGTATTTTTCGCACATACCAGCAAACTCGATAACAATTGGATTTTCAAGCCCATAAAGGGCAATCATGCGGTCAAGCAGGCGTTCTCTGTAAGTAGTCATTTTTTTATTCCCCTTTCCTTTTCTGGTATTATAATAGCACAAAAGGGCTTGTTTGTCAAGCCCTTTTTTATTATTATTTTGAAACAAGCATAATATTGGAAGAATGGGAATAATAAGTTATACCGTCTTTGAGAGTTACCTGTAGCATGTCTGAATCATCCCAGTCTTTCCAGCTTTTGACTTCGCCCTCGATTGTCTTACCATTGGGCAAGCCAACATAAGCATAATTAAAATTATACTTTGTATCGAATAGACTCATGTTAAAACCACCAGCCCATGCCGTTTCAGCAAGAGATAAAATAAGAGCAAAAGCAAGAATGAAAGCAAGGACAAAAGCAAGAATCTTTTTCATTTATTCTGCCTCCCTGTCATCAAAATTCCAGATAATTTCGCAATTATCCAAATCCATCATGACACCAGCCACACAAGACTCGGTATCAGCGTAGCTATTCCAATACTCCATAGCCGCATCATAGCTATCAAAGTTCTCTTCCATCTCACCATGGATGGTGTCAGTAAACCGCACATTATACATTGTTGTATTCTCCTTTTTTTTGTTTTTGTTGTTCTCTCTTGGAACAATTATAGTATAACACAAGAGTATTTATTTGTCAATAGGTTTCGGGCAAAAATTATTAAAAGTTTTGCCCGACTTAATGGCCGAAAAATTCTTCAACGCTTTACCGTGCGAAAGTTCGAACCGCCCCGATTGGGTACGGTCGCCGCGTTAATTACCACTCTAATGGTATTTTCCCGCAGAATTCATGTAAAACACATTTATCGCAATCATCACAAGAAGCGCAATATTTTGCGATTGCTAAAAGTGCCCGGGCAAGCATTAAATCCATAACATTTTCGGCCTCCTTTATTTTATTTTATAATTTATTATATCATTTTTTTTTATAAAAATCAAGTCCCCGCTTTAATCAGCGGGGAACATGATACGATTTATTTTGATTTGTTCAAAGATTTGTGTAGGCATTTTTGCATTTGCGCCGTGTGCTGACTTATAAATGGCTGCCGCTTTTGCAGTACTCGCAAGGTAAAGAGTTATGATTTTATTATCATCACCCATTATGACAACAAGCCCTGTATCTGTGAGCACTTCAACCTTTTCTCTGCCATTGTCATTGAATTTTTTAACCTGTGCTATTGGCTTGCCAATTCCAACTTGTTTGACAATTTCGCGCCTGTCGCGTCTTTCTTCCTTTGCGTGGTAGGTGAGTTGATTCATCTTGACTTTCATTTTTTTATCTCCTTTTCTTTCTTTCTGTCTGTATTATAGCATACTCTGCTTTACATGTCAAGCATTTTTTTAATTTTCTAAGGGATTTTTTTAATCCCTTAGAAAATCATCACGTTGTTAGAAGTGGCGTATTTTACATTGTTGAAGCATCCACCATTAAAGAACACCTCCCGGCGTTCTGTCTCTCCCTTGCGAACAGTACGATAAATCGCACAGTGGAGAGTGGTGGCCTTTTCCTTTGCGGCCTTCCAAGCCTTGCCAAAAGCTTCGGTATCTTCAAAGGTGTAACCAGCTACGTCATAGATGAATTTCTTTTCCATTTTTTTTATCTCCTTTCCTTTTGTGATTACATTATAGCATACATGCCCGGGCTTGTCAAGCCTTTTTTTTATTTTTTCTAAAAAAATTGTTGTTACTATTTTGTAACTTAAAAGTCAGTCTTTCCCCTCTTCTGCCCGAGTGCGGTTTCCCTCAACCTGTGATTATAGTATAGCATTGCCCGGGCGATTTGTCAAGAGGTTTTTTGCGGTTTTTACTTAAAATTTTTGAAGTATTTTTGGCAGTAAAAAATTACCACTTATTCAGTGGTAATAATTTCAAAAATTTTATTTAACCATTCTTTGGCTTTTTCTTTACCAGGGACAGTATCACTGCGAGCATCTGCCCCATTCATATAAGAAATAATTATATAGTATTCAAAAATGCCTTTCATTGTGGTTGTGCCACTATAATGAAAACTAACTTCTTTTACATTTTCCAGAGACAGAATTTTATTATCAATCATAATTGCTTTCATTTTTTTATTTCTCCTTTTCTTTCTTTCTGTATTCATTATAACATGCTTTGTTTTATTTGTCAAGCCCCAATTTAATAAATTTTTTGGGGCTTGCCATACAGATTGATTTCTGTTGCTTCAATGGGATTTCCATCTGTATCGTACAGATACTCTTCAAAACCCCACAGGCTGGTGTAAACTGTGATAATCCATCCACCATTTGCGGCTTCGTCCACTTCGTAGGTGTCATGCTTGTTGTACCCTTTGGCTTCCAGTTCTTTGATTTTCTCATTCATGTTCATTTTTTTTATCTCCTTTGCTCTTTCTGGTATTATAATAACACAAGCCCGGGCATTTGTCAAGCCCTTTTTTTAATTTTTTTACTTAAAATTTTTGAGGTAAATCGCCCGGGCAAAAATCAAGGAACTTTTTACAGTTCCTTGATTTTCAGGCCGTGCTCTCCCAGAATCTCAAAGAAACGGCGGGCGGCGTGGTCTTTGTCGATAGCCTCCACAATGCACTTGATTTCGGCATTGTCGCGGGTAATTTTAACTTCAAACTTTTTCATTTTCTTTGTTCTCCTTCTCTTTTCTGATTTTTTCATACCAGCAGGGGTCGGTATCTTCACCACGATACAGTGGGCATTCATTATGGCACAGACATTCAGCGCAAGTAATCATTTTTATTCTCCTTTTCTTCCTTTGTGATTGTATTATACCATACTTTGTTTTACTTGTCAAGTACTTTTTTCAAATTATCTAAAGAATCAGGATTAAACATCATGTGGTAAACTGATTTCAGATGCTGTTCAGTGTTAGAATGTGGGTATTCTTTAATCATTTTCATAAACCATGCGCGCAATTCGTTTTCTGTATAAGTCATTTTTTTATTTCTTCCTTTCTTTTTCTGGTATTATAATAGCACAAAAGGGCTTGTTTGTCAAGCCCTTTTTCTATTTTTTTTAAGTAGTAATTTCACCATACGGAATAAAGAAAGGATATTTATCACCATAAGGGCCTGCACTTGGTCTATAATTACCAATTTGAATTATTGCGTTATCATCATAGCTAACGGCTCTCACATCATCATTCATGTCATACTTGCTGAGAATGTCCATTAAATCTTTAACTTTCATTTTTTTATCTCCTTTTTTCTTTCTGGTATTATAATACCATACATCTTCTGGTTTGTCAATGTCTTTTTTTTGTAACTTTTTCGCCCGGGCAAAAGAGGGCTTTTTCAGCCCTCTTCCTGCTCGCCCAGCCAGCCCTCAAAAGAATGCCAGCCAGTATAGTAGAATAAAATTCTTTCGGCGGTTTCTTCGTTACATCCACCAACAGCAAAAGCCAAATCAAGGGCATTTTCATCAATCCCAAGAGTATTGGCCAACAAGTCATACATTTCTTCGTAAGTCATTTTTTTAATCTCCTTTTCTCTTTTGTGATTATAGTATAGCACAAGGGACTTGTTTTGTCAAGTCCCTTTTTCATAAATTTTTTTCATTCTTGCATAACGACTATCTTCCCAATGATTGGGGTATTCTCTGCATGATGGGGGATCTCCAAAAGCATCACGCACAATGCCGGGAAACTCTTTCAATCCTCCGTCATACAAGCAATAGAAAAAGCCTATTATAATTACAATGGGGAAGAATAAAATTTTTGTGGAAGTTTTTGCGTGTCCTGTCAGCAAATATCCATTTGCTTCACAAGAATTTAATTGCCAATCATACAAACGCATAACACGAATATTTTTTTTAATTTTCATGTTCTGAATGTAAGACGCATCAAGATAAGAAATTTTCATTTTTTTTATCTCCTTTTCTCTTTTGTGATTACATTATAACATGCTTTTGGTTATTTGTCAATGTCTTTCTTTTGTAACTTTTGCCCGGGCGATGAAGAAGCGGCTTTTTAAGCCGCATTCTTCTTAGGACGTCCCGCCTTCCGCTTAGGAACAGGAGCGAAGTCATTGAACAGCGCCCATGCTTCCTTTTCATTGTAGACGGTGCTGATGCACTCACCATCCCAAAAGATGCGGAACTTTGCCGCTGTTCCGGTGCTGTCGCTTGCCTTGCGAAGTTCAAAGCCGTCGCGGATTTCCAGCACATCAATCACCATCTCAACCGCCTTGCCCTTGTAGGCTTCATCGTTGTGGCGGCAAGTATCGGCACGACCATTTCCCATAAAGTAGCTCATTTTTTTTATCTCCTTTTCTTTCTTTGTGTCTTTATTATAGCACAGGTCGGGCAGTTTGTCAAGCCCTTTTGTAAATTTTTTCAATCTTTTTTTCTTTGAGATTTTCCACAGTCACAGTATCCGCGTCCTTATTCTTAATAATGGTATAGGCTACAAGGTGCGCTTGCTGAGGGTTATTATACCATTTGTAAGTATTGGGAGCATGTTCGCTTTCGATTTTGATTCTGTACATTTTTTTACTTCCTTTCTTTTCTCTTTCTGGTATTATAATATCACAAGCCCGGGCAAATGTCAAGAGTTTTTTTAGAAATTTTTTGTTTTTCTTTTGTAACTATTAAGTCAGTCTCTCCCCTCCTCTGCCCCGGTGCGGTTTCCTTCAACCTGTGATTGTATTATAGCATTGCCCGGGCGATTTGTCAAGCCCTTTTTCAAAAAAAAAATTACGCTTTTTACAGCGTAATTATCTGATAGTATTCGGAAATGCTCACCGTATTGGTGGGATCTTCAATGTCATAAAGCTCACAGGCTTCTTCTCTCATTTCGATCAGTCCTTCAAGGGTGTAGGGGAAGACGTTACTGCATTCGATGTTCTGAATCATTTTCATTGTTTTAATCTCCTTTTCTCTTTTGTGATTACATTATAACACAAGGGGCTTGTTTTGTCAAGCCCCTTTTTTAATTATTTTACAAAGATTTTGATACTTTCAAAGTATTCGTATTTATCGGTCGTGGTTTTCTTTTTCAGCTCCACGTACTTGTACCCACCATGTTTCAAAGCGGCGAAGTACAGTTCGGCTTTGTCGTAGTCTTCAAACTCTTCCCAAATTTTATAAGCAGTTACGATGTACATTTTTTTATCTCCTTTTTTCTTTCTTTCTAATTGTATTATAGCATACTTTGTCTTACTTGTCAAGCACTTTTTTTAATTTCCTTGGGGCTTTTTTAGCCCCAAGGATTGGACTTCATGTCCTCTTCGAAGTCCAGCCATTCCTGATAATCTTCCATCAGGTCGCCCAGAATCTCGAACTGTTCCATACTGTAAAATTCCATCTTTTTCTTCCTTTCCGGTTTGTTTGGGTTTTCCTTCCCTCTTTCTGATTGTAGTATAACACAGCCCGGGCAAATTGTCAAGCACTTTTTTTAATTTTTTCAAAAAATTTTTTTGTCATCAATTTGTTACTTTTAAGTCAGTCTTTCCCCTCGGCTCCCCGCGTGGGGCGTCCCTCCGCCTGTGATTGTATTGTATCACAGCCCTGGCGATTTGTCAAGCACTTTTCTAAAAAAAGAAAAGGGCTTTTTTCAGCCCTTTTCAAGTTCTTCAAGTTTTGCTTTCCAGTATGCAAGATTCTTTTCAGCTTCTGCAATCTGCTTTTCAAGTCCTTTAATTGTTGTTTTTGCTCTGGTAATTTTTGCTTTTCTTTTGCGCTCTGCCACAATCTCAGGATGGGCTTTTTCAAAAGCTTCTTTTTTGGCTTTCCGCTCTGCTTCTTTCTTCCTTGCGGCTTCCCATTCTGCTTCTTCTGCCGCTTTTTCTGCTTCGAGCTCTGCCACTGTTTTCACATAACTATCATTGATTACATGAGACGGGAACATTTCTTTAACGATTTTGGCGGCGTCTTGCGGGTTTTCCGCGAGCACATTTATTTTCTGCACCCTGTAGTTATAGCCACCGCACATGTATTCATCATAGTCACTTCTGGTCATGTGCTCCACTCTGTACAGTTCTTTCATTTTTTTTATCTCCTTTCCTTTTGTGATTGTATTCTACCACACATTGTGCCTGTTGTCAAGTAGTTTCGGGACATTTTTTATTGTTATTTGTTAACAATCATTCGCGTTTTTTACTTCACCGCTTTAGCGTGGTGAAGTCCGGGGCCTTTCGGAGCTGGCGATTTTGCCCGGGCAAAATAGAAAGCGCCACGGTTAGAGAATAACCGTGGCACCTTTAGTCTCTACCAGATAGCCTTCAAAGCCACCTTTGACCCACTGCCGAATGTTCTTAATATCATCATCCACAAGAATGCCAGCTTCACGAATGTAATCAACCTTGCGGCCAGAGCCTACGATGCAAATAAACTGTTCTGCCGTAATTTCCGGGATGTACTTTGCCAGCCAGTCAATTTTGCCAGCCTTGGCATCATCGTTAGCGGCCTTGGTGAGAATGTAAACCTTTTCACCGTGAGCAATGAGGTTCCGGACAGTCTTGACATTCTCAACGAACGGGGCGAGATTGGCAAGATAGTCGCGGCTCAAAGCCTGTGCGCGCTCAGTGTAAGTAGAATGGAAATCAGCCAGAACGCCATCCATGTCGAAGTAGTAAGTCATTTTTTTGTCCTCCCTTGTTCTTTCTGATTATATTATAGCAAAGCCCGGGCGATTTGTCAAGTATTTTTTCAAAAAAATAGAAAAATTTTTTTGTCATTCTTTTGTTACTTTTAAGTCAGTTCTTCCCCTCTCCTGCCCGAGTGCGGTTTCCCTCAACCTGTGATTGTATTATAGCATAGATAAATTGGCTTGTCAAGTATTTTTTTATAAAAAATAAAATGGCTTTAGCAGTACGCTAAAGTCATTTTACGCCAGCCCAGAACAGAGATTTGATTATGAGCTTTGCCAATTTCAAGCGCCTCGCGCTTGGTGTTCACGCGGTGGCTTTTGTCGATGTAGTAGATACCACCAGCGAACCACACTCCACAGTTACCACTGTAAGCCTTAACTGCGTTAATTGCCTCCCGTGCAGTGTGGCACTCTACGCCTTCGGTGGCAACCTGCCAACCGCTTTTATAAGTGATAAGCTTACCATTTTTAAGAGTAAGTCCATCGTTCTCAGTGAGTTTGTTAATAGTTCTAATGTTAATCATCTTTATCTTCCTTTCTTTTCCCTTTGTGATTATAGTATAGCATAAAGGATGTTATTTGTCAACAATTATTTTTAGAAACTTTTTGTCTTTCTTTTGTTACTATTTAGTTAGTCTTTCCCCTCTGCTACCCGAGTGTGGTTTCTCTCAACCTGTGATTGTATTATAACATGGATGTGTCAATCTGTCAAGAGTTTTTTATAAAAAAAAAGAAAGACTTTTAAGTCTTTCTTATTAGTCAATGATGCTAACCAGATCGTGGTCTAACCGAATAGCAATCATCTTATTAAGTCTTGTATTCCATACGCGGGCCATCTTCTTGACGCCACTGGGATAGCGCTTAGAGAAAGTTCCATACACTTTGCTCTTGCACTGAGTCTCGATAGTGTTCATGTTGCTGTCGAAGGTTCTGTCGATGTAGATGATGTGGTTCATTGTTGTATCTCCTTATCTCTCTTTCTGGTATTATAATACCACAAGCCCGGGCAAATGTCAAGAGTTTTTTTATAAAAAAAATTGTTATTTTTTTAACAAAGGTCGTCGCTTACCTTATCGCAAGGCATCACTTCCATTATACCACAAGTGGTACTGTTTGTCAATGTTTTTCTTTTGTAATTATTATAATAGTTAATGTATTACTATTACTATTGTATTTAGTTTATTGTTTATCTACTCTTTTGTTTTATTGTTTATTCATAGTCTTGTTGTGTACAGACTTGATGAATGTCTCTGCCTTGCTTGGTGACGCTTCTTTATCTATCTCACCTATTGCGCAATTATTTGACTACTATTTCTCTTGGTTTTTTATTACTTTAATGTGCTAAAGAATAATGTTAATTTAGTATTTGACTTGTCTTTTACGATTTAGTGTATTAAAGAATTCATTTTTTTAATTTGTTACTATTTTGTAAATTAAAATGACTAAACATGTGTTTGGTACTCTTGGTTACAATAGAGTTATTTATTGTAACTATTTTGTAATAAAAGTTAATTAAATGTATGTTTAGTCCTCTTGGTTACAGGATGTAACGGTCTGTTACATTTTTGTAACATTTTGGCGTAAAAATTTACGAACTGGAAACAATGCAAAACTCGCCCCGCTTTGGCTGTCAGCGGGGCGAGCAAATAAGGGGTATTCATTCATTACTATTAAAATTTTTTCAGAAAAATATCCAATACTTTTTGTAGATGTTTATTGAAAATAAAATGGGGGGCGTATGGTTTCAGGACAAAAAAATTTTTTAATACACAAAATCATTTGGTCTGACCTAAAAAATTTCTAAATGATTTTTCATTTCGATTTTACGGTAACTCCTATCCTTCGCCAAGCCATTCAACCAAAAGATGTCGATGACAAAAATCATCTGATTTTTCATAACAACATAGAATAATATTCCCAAATTTTTCAAGCTATTGTCGCACGTTTGCCGGCGTTAAATTTTTATCAGATAATTCTTTAAAATATCTTTTTTTAAAAATATATTCATCTATTTCTTTATTCTTGTACATTTTTAATAATTTTTTACTTGGCGCTAATATGTCTAAATTAATTCCTTCCCAATTTTTAGGAGGATAACGAGTTATTCCAATAGGAATAAAATTTTGAGGAAAATTTTTATAATTACTAAAATAACTAGTATAAATCAAATTAATTCCTCTAGTTTTTCTGGTACTTCTAAATTAAGTTCTTTTAAAACATTTGCGGCAACAATATATTTATTGTTATCTTCAATTTGTTTTGTTAATGCAACATATTGATTTCCGCAATCATCTTCCAATAAATAAAAATCCATTTCTTCGCCATCTTTAATATCAAGTCTATCTCGCATTCCTTTCGGAATACTAACTCTGCCGAGAGTATCAACTTTACGAGTAGTATTTTCTTTTATTAACTTCATTTTTTTTTTAACCTCTTTTTTATATATTTTTTCTAATAATATTATATAATTTTTTTAAAAATTTGTCAAACAAAAAATTTTTTAGTATAATCTATGATAGAGAAATCGTTAAGTGGAGGTTGATAATTTGATTAAATTAGACTATACGCTTGACAATCCAGAAGATAGAAATGAATTAATCAAACAAATTTTACAAGAAAATCCAGACCCAGGAGAAAAATACTTAGAAATTATGGCTGATTATCTCATTTTATGTATGGAGAAACAAGAGCGTAAAGAACGAAAAATTTTAACTGACAACCGTATGACTACTGTAAATAAACGAGAAACCTCTTTTGAAGGGCTTGTGTCCCAATTTGAAAATGGCGAAGACGGAATTTATAATTTAATAACAGAAAATAAAAATATTATATTTTAGCCAAAAATAACAATAACAAAAAAAGATATAGAAGAAATACAACCTTTACAACAATTAAAAGAAGCCATAAATATTTGGGAAACTAAATTAAAAACAGCAGAAGGTAGATAGGCTTATATTATTAAATCTACTTTAATTGAACTGCGTAAAGATCAATATATAATTAAAAATGCATATCGTAGACCAATTACTCTTACAAAAATTACTCATTCAAAAAATGTTATTCCATTAGAAGGAGATATAGAAATTGATAATGATGATAATTTAATTTCTAAAGGAATTACTTTAATAGACCCAGCTGTTTGTTCTGGTATTTTATGTAATTATTCAAAACTAAAAGAAGATAGTTGGGGTTATTTTGAAAATGATATGTGGTATTTAATTTATGATTTTGAATAGATATGCGACAAAGCATTAGAAGCTTATCCATTGTATAAACGACTTGTTGAATATAAAATTGATGGAATGCAAAATATAGATATTCAAATAGCTCTCCAACAAGAATTCGGTATAAAACATAGCGTTGAATATATTTCCAGTTTATGGCGCCGTAAAATTCCAACATTAATAGCATCCGCTGCTGAGGATGAATATTTAAATTGGTATTATACCCAAGTAAAACCAGGAAAATTTAAACGATGCAGTAGATGCGGTCAAGTTAAATTGGCGCATAACAAATATTTTAGTAAAAATAAAACCAGTAAGGATGGCTTTTATTCCATCTGTAAATGCTGCCGAAATAAGAAAAAATGAGGCCAGGAATAAAGATGCGCTTGGGCAAAAGTTATTAAGTGAATTAAAAGAAAAATTTTAATTAGAGGTTTTTTATGGAAAAATATTGTAAATTATGTAATACATATAAAGATTTAAATGATTTTTATTTACATTATACTGAAGGTAAACATTTAATTAGAAGTAGCCATCATTGTAAAGAATGTATAAAAAATAATTGTAAAGATAATATATTAAACATTTGTAAAGAACTAGATATTCCATTCATACAAGAAGAATGGAATAAATTAAATGAATATCACCCAAATACTATTAATATTGGAAGATATGTAAGTAAAATGCAATTAAAAGGATTTATGAGATTTCATTTTGAAGATAGTATTTATTTTAATGAAAAATAAATAAAAAAATTTTTTAGGACAAAAGTTGTTAGTTAATTCCAGCCTTTTGTGATGAATATAAAAGGAGGCTGAGTTATGCCAAGATCAAAAGAATAGCGCTTTTGTGAAAAGTGCAAAAGAACAAAAAATGAAGATAATTTTTATACTTCAAATGATTTAATTAAATATCCGGCAGGCCGACTTAATATATGTAAAGATTGTATTACTATGCATGTAGATAATTGGAATCCGGATACATTTTTATGGATATTGCAAGAATGTGATGTTCCATATGTTCCAGAAGAATGGAATAAATTATTACTTTCATATGGTAGAGATAAAGCGTCTGTGACAGGAACTACAATTATGGGCCGCTATATCTCTAAAATGAAACTTAAATAGTTTAAACAATATCGATGGAAA
>Ga0247610_10003682_pt1 | contig 16690 bp, 33 predicted proteins | sample 174DNAGHGhighgp2_FD_193483 | JGI IMG/M metagenome (GOLD analysis project Ga0247610, IMG submission 193483) | Sheep rumen microbial communities from Palmerston North, Manawatu-Wanganui, New Zealand - 1742 DNA GHGhigh gp2 | ecosystem: Host-associated > Mammals > Digestive system > Stomach > Rumen... | reverse complement strand
ATCTTGTATGAGTTATGGTATTAAGCGAATGGTGAGAGGGGAAATAACTTTCTTCACTTTTCATACACCAAGCAATAAACATCATTTAACATATCGTCAATAAGTTTTAACTAAAATAATTTGGTAATTTCAGAAAAAAGTATTACCTTTGCAATGTAAATAATTAACAATTCAAATAGTTATGTGCAGCAAGAAACATCACAAGAATGAGAACGATTACCAAGAGAATCGTTATTCAGACGGAAAGCATTTTAGTAAGAACAACAAGAACGTAGACAAGAAGTCACGTAACAACGTCAAGACAAACTTAAAAAAGGAATATCTGTAAATGGATGTAATCGTAGGTGAACATAAGGATTTATGGCGGTTTGAGTATTGGAAATGGTATTTTCCTCATCCGAACTATTATCCGTCCAACAACGGCAGAATCCATCTGTTTTGGAAAATTTATTGGAGATGTTAACGTTTTTTAACGTGAAATATTTGGTAGTTTCAGAAAAAATTATTACCTTTGCAACGTCAAAATAAGAAACAAATAGCATAATGAAACAGGACATTCAGGTGTGGTGTGGCGCACATGTAATAAAACGGTTAGATTCCGTTGGTGTTCTGTTTCATTTTCAAATTAAAACAATGGAGGACAGAGAAATGAGAAAGTTGATTTGGTAAATTAGGTAGAGGGCCTTTAGCTCAGTTGGTCAGAGCAGCAGACTCATAATCTGAAGGTCGCAGGTTCAAGCCCTGCAAGGCCCACACGTTCAAGGATTGCTACCTTGATAGTAGGAAGAGTAACAGAGCCTATGATGGAAGCGGTGTCGCTACCGCCAAAAGAAGTTACAAACGAGTTTCCGAGTTACCTATGGCGGAGGTGGAGTTGGAGTGAGGTAATTTATGCTGAATTAGAAGCAACGCACAAAGACGTAGAAGCAATGCCATCAGTGTTTAGAGGGGACGAACTTTTGCAGATAGCAATAAACCGAAGTTACCTATGATGTAATGGAGCAGTGCGCAAGCAGTCTGTGAAGAAGTTAGGTTGTAGTGTTTATAGGTTATTTCACTAAATTTTATATTTTTATTTATGTGCTCCGTCTGTGAAGATAGAGCACATTTTTTAACATAAGTGTGAATCACATTTAACTAAAATAATTTGGTAGTTTCAAGAAAAAGTATTACCTTTGCAGTGTCAAATTTAAACATTAACAACTATGGCACTTACATTAGATTTTATCAGAGAGCAGTTCAACGTGATTAACCGCAAACATTTCAATAATGAGTTGCTTACACCACGTTTTGAGATAACTCACGTGAAGAGTTACTTAGGTCAGTATCATTGGAAGTATAGTTATGATTCACGTATCTTTTATGATTCTGTGATTCGTATCAGTGATATGTTTGACAGAAGTGATGCAGACATTACCAACACAATTGCTCACGAAATGATTCATTTGTATATCAGACAGAACAAGATTCGTGACACAAGACCGCATCACGGAAGAGTATTTAATATGGTTGCAGACAGATTGAACAGAGAGGGTGGCTTTCACATTGCACGTACAGATAGTGTAGCGGGTTGTGGTTTGCGCAACAAGACAGAAGTAAAGACATACCACGTTATCTGTTACAAGACAAGAGAGGGAAAGTATTTTCAGTTTGTTATCAATAAGAATTATCTTAATTATTATATTAACAGAATTGAAAACAATCCGCATCATTTCAAAGACGCATACATTTTTACATCAACAGACGATAAGCGTTTTGCGCACTATCCCGCTTGTCGAAATGGAGTGAGAGGGTATTATATCGAACAAAAGGTTTTCAACGAACAGAAAGCAAAAGAGAGGGTAATAAACCGATTTGTCACATTGGGCATCAGACACGATGCAGCATAAAAAGAAAATGGAGCAGTGAAAAATATCATTGCTCCAAATCTATTTTTTCAAGAACAATATAATCAGTAATTGGTTTTGGTAATTCAATTTCATTGTGATTATCGTCTATTAAATGATATAAGAAAACGTCTTTTTCTTCTGTAAGCCAAACGACATTGCCAAAAATCATATCATTGTCTTTGGTTGCCCAATGACCTTTGTCAATAACTAATTTCATTTTAATTTAAGTTTAAGAGTTTAATTATATAATAAATATTCTTAATATTAGGATTTATTAACTGAAAATATTTGGTAGTCTCGCTTATTTTTTATACCTTTGCATCGTTAAATTAAAAAACTATATCAAAATGAATATTTCAGAATACATAGCAAATTTTAATGAGAAAGACGTGATTGACGTTTTCAGTAATATTATTAAAGCAGAAGCACCAAGTGGTTATTTTGCCAACAGAGAAGTTGACATTTTGGATGTTGAAATGTTCCTTGATGAATTTTGTGTTGCAGTTGGTGAGGAAGAGATTGCAGACCTTATTGTAAATGAATACAATAAAAGGGCAGAGAACTATTTTGGTTGTGTAACGGATAAGACCGCAAAGGAAATGGCTTTGTCAGCGTTAAGGGAGCATTTTCTGTATGATGGTTACACAATGTATAAGGCAGATAGTCCGTTTGCTTCAGCCTTTGATTGGCTTGACGAAAAATACAAGTTGGTTGAAATTCCATTTGACATCGATGAAGAGCAGACAATGATTTTGGCTTTCAATTTCAATGAAGTTAAGTTCGATGTTGACCACTACATCAATCCCGATTGGGTTTTGTGGAATGGTGAGATTCTTCACATTATGGAAATTGTCAATGAAAAAATTAACAAGTGATTAACATCATTTAACGTCAAAAATTTGGTAGTTTCAAAAATTATTCGTACCTTTGCATCGTTAAAATAAAACAAATATGAAAAGAATAACATTATCTTACAACGGCTTAGAATATTCAGCAATTGAAATTGAAGCCTACAAGATTGATAAGGATGTGACTGATAAGAATTTGGTTTACACCATCTGTGACATTGAGTTTTGGTGGGATGTCCTTGAAAGACCTTGTATGAATGGTGACAAGGAAGCCAACGAAATTGACAATATGATTTATTACTATTGTGATAGCGGTTTCTGTGATTCAGAGCCAACAGAAGAGCAAGTAATTGAGTATTTCAAGAAATTAAATTTATAAAGAATATGGTTACTTTAAGGGTTTACGATTCAGCAAGTGTCAGAAAGGAATATGCAACCTATGTTGATAGGTATTCACTCTATGTTCCTACACCAAGAAACAAAGTTAAGGAATGGGGTGTTATGGGTGTGTTTTTGGGATTCAATTTTGACGAGAAAGGCATTACAAGGTATTGTTGGTGTGATTGTAGGCACGGAGTTAAAACAATGAGTTTGGGCAAGAAAATCAAGCGTGAGAGCCTTCCTAAACACGTTCAGCAATGGATTGACACAATGGAAGAGAAATACAATAGAGCGTTAAAAGAGGACACTGCCGAAGCGTGGGTAGAATGGGATAGAGCATAATATTTAAATGGTTTAGACGAATTAAATGGTTTTTGTAACTTGTCTGTTCGTGAGAATGGGCAAGTTTTTTTTAACATAAATGTGAAACACTTTTAACTAAAATAATTTGCATAATTCAAAAATTATTCGTACCTTTGCAATAGAAAAACAAAAAGGTAGGGGTAAAACTCTAAAGTATATTCTCCAAGACACCCAAAATGAAAATGTTAATATTGTTTAATTTTTAACATAGTTTAACAAAAAAAGATACTTGAAAATTTTGTAGTTTCAATAATTCTTTGTACCTTTGCACTATCAAATTTAAACAACGAAAAAGTTATGACAACAGATTTTATTTTAAGCAAAATGAGAATGGTGGTTAAGTCCAATGGTATAAATGGTTATTATATCTATTTTGAGGATGCCGTTGAACTGACTGACGGAACTTTAATCAATGAAGTGCGTTTGTCAAGACGTGGGGTTGAGTTTCTTGAAAAGAACACCAATAGGGTTATTTCAAAGTTAAGGAAAAAAGACCTTTTGCTTATCTATAACAGAATTTAAGGAATATGTTAAAGTAATGTTAAAGGGTCAGAAATATTTGGTAGTCTCAGATTTTATTTGTACCTTTGCATCGTCAAATTAAAAATCAATTAAGAATATGAATAATACAGAAAGTCAAAACAAGATTAAGACCGCTTTGGAAATGCTTTCTAAGGCTAATGTGGCAATGATTGAAGCAATTAGTGCAGCCGTGAATGAAAGCGAGAATGAGGAAGTGAACTACACTGAAAGCGACAAATACGATGGTGGAGAGGAAAGAACCATCAAGTACAATGAGAACGGAGAGTTGATGATGTTTGACGATTGCGACAATGAACTTGTAGCAATTGATGATTTGTCAGCAGACGATTTGTATGACATTTGTTTGGAGTTAGCACAATAATAATTTAAAAAAGAGATAATATTATGTATAGCAACGGAGTTAGAACAAACAAGACAAGGGAAGAGTTTGTAAAGGAAATGCAGAAGCGCATCGAAATCCGCAAGACGATTATGGAGTTCGTGGAGAATGTGTATTTCCCAATGATGGCTACCAAGTTTGACGGAAAGGTATACAACGCTCGTTTCATCAATGCTCTTAATGAGGAGGCAAAGAAAATCAGTGAGCGTATGTACGTCACGAAAGGTTATAGCAATGACGAAATTGAAATTCAGTTGCGTCTGACCGATTGGAACTATACAGATTATGAATGTATTCTTCTCAAATGCAAGACCAATGCAGAGGGTAGAATTGACTATGAAGCAACGATTAACGACAAGTTGTGTCAGACGTGGATTGCTAATTTCAAGTCCTATATGGAAGAGTATCAGAAAGCAATTGACAATTATGACGAATATATGAAGGTATTTGTTCAGTTGGCAGATGCTTTGGAGAAGTACAACAAGTTGCCACATACTTTCAGAGACCATCTTGATAAAAGTTGGATGAGGATTTATTAACAAAACCTCAACACTTTTTAACCAAAAATATTTGGTAGTTTCAGAAAAAAGTATTACCTTTGCAATGTAAAACTTAAAGAGATAGAAATAATGGAAAGACCTCCGCCCAAAAGCAATTCACCAACCTATCTGAACCGCAATGGTGAGGATTAAGGTTACAATATATACAAAAACAAAAATAGCCCGAAGTGCGCACGGGAGAGCAGAATAAAAACTAATGAACAATAGGCTGAAGGAGTTTTTTCAATATTCTTTTTTCAAGTAAGCCGACAAACCAAGTCCTATATGAAGGCAAGAGACCGACCCTAACAGAGATTATATTGTTATTTGATATTTTTATAAAAACGTCAAAATAACCAACGGATAGTGTAGTAACGCTACGTCAGACTGAATGGTTTTCCCCATATTGGTTTTTGATTCAGTCGCAAAAAAGTCCACGACTATGGCAAGAGCATCGCCCTAACAGAAAATATACATAAATATAGTGTTTGATTATATAGATTAGTATTAACCCCAAAACTTACAATAATGGCAAGAGCATCCCCCAAATAGGAAAAAAATAAATTATAGCAAATATAAAGTACACTCAATTTTAAGTTTAATTTCTTTTCTTATTGCATTCGTCTGTGAAGATGGGTGCAATTTTTTTTGTGTTAAAAATGTTAATTTACTTGCATATTTCAAAACTTTTTTGTACCTTTGCAAGGTAAAAATAAAACAAATGGCAAGGGTGACACTTTGAAGTATATTCTCCAACACATGCTTTTTTTATTTGTTAAAAAGTGTTTAATTTTAATATTCTTTAACAGAAAAAACTGGTAAAAAATTTGGTAGTTTCAGATTTTTTGCTTACCTTTGCAGTGTCAAATTTAAATAATGGAGGACAAGTTATGATTACGACAATTAAAATACAGAAGAGAGTTAAGTCACTGAATGAGATTTCAATTCAGACAGAACGTATCATTACCTTATATTATAAAGGTTATGGAACTGACAGAATGTATCAATTCTGTGAAACAATAATGTTGAACCTATTAAAAAAATATGGCTATTAATCATTTTTAACTAAAATAATTTGGTAGTCTCAAAAATTATACTTACCTTTGCAAAGTCAAATTTAAACAACTTAAAGAGATATGAAGAAAGCAATTAACACAATGGTAGAGAGCATCAAGAAGTCAATCATCCGTGACCTCAATGACGTTTATAGCGTCAAGGGCAATAAGGTGCTGAATATGCTTTTGAAAGCCTACAACGACTTTCAAGAGTCAGAGCGTGACGGAGTAGACTATATCTTCGACATCGACAATACAGACGATTTGAAGTGCTGCATCGATGGTGGTATGACCGCAAAGCAAATCGGTGGGTTGTATTTGGGTAGCCACAACGACCATCTTCCATATTTCTATTTCGGTTGCAATCACCCACAACCGCAACCAATTTACACGTGGAAGGAATTGCGTATGAATTTGGTTGCGTGGCTTGACGAATTGCTGCCTAATGTGATTGCATATCCTTACGCATATCAGTCTTACAGAGACGTTTATACGGCTTATGTGACAGACGTGGTGATGGGAGTCTACGACACAAACGATAGTTATCTTTCAGATTTGGATGCGCTTGCAGAGTTAAAGCGCAAGTTGGAAGAAATGGACTAACTATAAACAGAAATATTATGAAGTACAAAGGTTACAACATCGGCAAATTAAGCCGATACATAGTTACGGGGTTCAGCAACAAAAGCGGTTATGTGTGGAACGTGAACAAAGATGGAAAAAACGTTCATTTCGACACACTTAGAGAAGCAAAGGAATATATCAACAAACAGATAAAAATGAGTTAGAGAGCGTTTAAATGGTTTTTAGGCTTGTATTTCTTGCATCGTCTGTGAAGATAGTGCAAGAAAATTTTTTCTATGCGTTAACATTTATTAACTGAAAATATTTGGTAGTCTCAGAAATTATTCGTACCTTTGCATCGTCAGAAATGATAAAGGTAAGGGTGACACCTTAGAGTATAATCTCCGTCACGTCCATACTGATAAATGTTAATGGTTGTTAATTTTTAATATTTTTTAACGAAAAAAACTGGGTAAAAATTTTGTAGTCTCAGAAATTTGTTGTACCTTTGCGCTCAGAAAGTTAAGAACAGAAGTTTAATCTTTAATTCATTTTTAATATGGCAAAGAAACGTCCAAATTACGTAACAGAGTTAGTCAATAAGACAAACGACTACCTTCGTTTCAGAAAGGTTACAGACACGACAGACACGCTTTTTGTCTTTATGTGTGACTACCTTCTTAAAAAGAATATGTATAGGGGTTACAATTTCTTTAAAGATGTATACAATACCTATGTACAGAAGAACGTACCAACGGAGGCAGGCTCCTATAAGGAAGACGAATTCGATTATCTTCAGATTTATTAACATATCCATTAACATCTTTTAACTGGATTTATTTGGTAGTTTAAGAAATTATTCGTACCTTTGCATCGTCAAATTAAAACAATAAACAATATGGAAAAGAAAATATTTCAAGTGGAAGTTATCGGTTTCAATGCCGACACCTTTGAGAGCAATTACGACCCTTATATTATTAATAAGGTGGTGGATGACTATGACACTGCAACCTACACCTTGGAAGCACCTGTCGAAGTCTATGACGAGATTAATAACCTTACAGAAAACTTAATTTATATCATTTAAGATTATGGCAACTGCAAATTTTTACATCAAAAACGCACAGAGTTATTATGCTTTCAACGACACCTACAAGACAGAGAATGATGAGGGTGAAGAGGTTGAAGTTGTACGTGACGAATGGGAGTGGGATGACCTTTTGGACTGCATCTGTTATCGTGGCAAGGAGGGCAAAATCTTTGACTGCCCATCAACAGAGAAGTTCAACAGACGTATGGACGCACGTAATATCTGTGAGACAAATACAGAATGGAAAGTGTTCGGTAAGGGCAATGCGTGGACAACAGAGACCAACGTGGAGAGCGTAATTGTTATCCGTAGCGGTTACTATGCGGGTGCGGTTCTTGACTATGACGTGAGGGTTGAAACTTGTGAAGGTGACTATTTCTATCTGTCTGACTATGACAGCGTGGACGATATGGTTGAGGACTATCTTGACACCTTGAAGGATATCGTGGATTGGAAGGGCTATGAACACAAGTGGAACGTGGGAACATTCAAGATGCAGAAGAAGAACATCCGCAAGTGGATTGGGAAGCGTATCAACACGCACATCGAGAACTGCGAGAAGTTCTGCAAGGAGAATTGCGATATGGAACTCTGTGTGAGTGCAAGATTCTCAAATGGTGAGACGTGGTACAGCAAGGTGGGTTAAATACCCACCAACCACCCCTCAATGTACTCAAATGAGTAACATATATTAACATTTACATTAACATCAATTAACTGGATTTATTTGCATAATTCAGAAAAAAGTATTACCTTTGCATCGTCAAATTAAAAATCAATTAAGAGTTATGGACAAGAAAATTTATTTGTTAGACAAAAGTTATTATTCAGAGACAATGGTCAGCAACCTTACTGAAAAAGATTTGGAGGAATGGGTTGCAGAAGAAGACTACAATGACAATTACACGATTGTCAAGATTGATGCAAATGGCTATGATAGTGCTGAAGAAGCATTTGTGAATGAAATGCCTTTTGCAGATATTGATGACTACTATATGTTTGCCTTTGGCTTTTAAACATGAATTAACATTTCATTAAACATCTTTTAACTGGAAAAGTTTGGTAATCTCAGAAAATAGTATTACCTTTGCAGTGTAAAAATTAAGAAACAGAGTTATTAACAATTTAAACAAATAGGAGAAACAAGTTATGGCAAAGAACATGATTGAGAGTGCAATCCGCAACGTGGCAAACAACAAGTTGGCAGGTAAGTATAACCTTGCGCAGTACAAGGAGGGTGGCTCACGTTTTGAGGAAAAGAAGAAGGCAATGCTCCACAAGCAGATTTGCGAGGAAATTGTGGCTTTTGCTGACAACCACAAGGATATTCCTTTCTATTTCATCCTTTCTGTCGGTGTGTCAAAGGGTGCATACAAGATGAGCGAGTTTGCAAAGGGTTACAAGACCTTTAAGGCTGACGAAGTTGAGATGGTTGCAAAGATGGGTAGAGCCTACAACGACTACAACGAGCAGTACAAGAAGAAGATGTCTGACGTGACTATCCGCTTGATTATGCGTTACTATGAGAAAGTAAGTAAGGACTTTAATCAGTTCCTTCTTGACTTGAACAATAGCAAGGTGTTGGGTAAGAATTGCGGTAGCCGTGACGTGAAGTACGAAGTTCTGTGCAAGAATCTCAATATCCCCGTGAAGGATAGCGAGGATGCTATGAACACGGCTGCATAATATGTACTCAAATGAGTAACAAAATTGGGGGTGACAATAAAAAAGTTACCCCCATTTAACATTAATTAACCGGAAAAATTTGGTAATCTCAGATTTTATTTGTACCTTTGCATCGTCAAATTAAAACAATAAACAAAATGAAAAAGTCAGATATTCTTAAAGAAGAGTTTGGTTATCGTGAGGGTTTTGGTGTGTGTGGTTCTTCCTTGAAGTATATGACACAGAGGATTGCAGAACTCTATGGAAGTAAGCACGTACAGATTAACGTGCCTTATAGCAATTTCAATTGCAAAGGAACGGCTAACAGAATTGCAAAGGAAGTAAGTGGACTTACACCATTTTCCAAAAATAGAATCGAAGAATCAAGTGTAACAACGCTTTTCTATGGAGATAAATTAGTGAACAGACGTGGCTATTATCTTCCATTTCAAGGTGAATGTGACGTGTACTTTATTGAGAAAATAACAACCATAAATAAGGTGGTGGTGATTGACTTAATGAAAGCACCAAGTTGGAGAGAATATCTTTAAACATTAATTAACATTTATATTAACATCAATTAGCTGAAATCATTCGTTTTTCTCAGATATTTGTTGTACCTTTGCATCATCAAAATTAAAAGTCAAACAATTTAAATTTCAGACATTATGAAGTACGAAACATTTGTAGAGAAGTTCAATGAGTTGTCAACAAGCGAGAAGATTGCTATCTTCAACGAGTATTGCCTTGAATATGGTGACTCTGACAATATGCTCAATTCGTTTGACGAAGATTTCTTCGAAATGGCTTTCAGTAACCCTATGGAGGCTGCACGTGCCACTTTCTTCGGTGACATTCAGAATTGGTCTGACGAGTATATTCGTTTCAATGGCTACGGCAATTTGGAGTCTGTAAGTGCCTATGACGTGGACGAAGAGATTGAGGGGTATCTTGAAGAGATTTTCGAACACGAAAAGACGTGGGAGGACTATATTGAGGACGATGAAGAAGAGGACAACGAGGATGGTGAATACATTTGCCCAAATTGCGGTCACGTCTTTAAGCAAGGTGAGTATAATTACAATTACGATACTGCACTACTTGACTTTGTTTGCCCCGATTGTGATTGGGAAGGCAATGAAAAGGAAGTGGAACGGAATACAGACGAAGAGTAAAAACAATACAGAATGGGGATAATGAATAAAAAGTTATCCCCATTAACATCTTTTAACGCTAAAAATTTGGTAGTTTCAAAAATTATTCGTACCTTTGCATTGTCAAATTAAAACAATAAGCAATATGAAAGAGAACATTTTGAAGAACGGAAACAAGAACCTCACAAATATTGAGGGTGGCTTCATCGTAGTGGGAACAAATGACATCAACGTATGGACTGACGGAAAGCCGTTTGTGGTGTCTATGGATTCTATGGCTGATTTCATTGATAATGGTTTCACCAACAAGGAGTATGAGGAAATGCAGTCTATGAAGGTCGGTGAGACACGCAGTGACTTTGACTATGAGGGTATTTTGGTAATTCGTATTCGTTAAACTTAAAAATCAATTAGGAATTATGGAAAGTTATATGGGTGATAAAATTATGATTGGCGGTTATTTTGTCGATGGCATTGAAATGCTTGACGATAACACTTGTGCTATGTACTTTGAGGACTTTACCGAAGGTGACGTAATGTACGGCATTGTCGTTGAGTATTGGCTTGACGAGGATAGTTGGCACTTTTCAGACAATCGTTTTGCCCTTAATGGATATTTCATTGATAGCGAGGATGATAGCACACACCTTACGGACGAAGATAAGGAGAAGTGCAAGGAGTTTATCAAAAGTTGGCTTGAAGATTTAGACAAGTAAAGAAGTATGGCAAAGAAATTGACACATAAGGTTGTTATTTACCAAAGCGGCATCAGTGCAACGTTCCGTCTGTCTGATAAGGAAATGGATGGTTTGCGTGCATCAAGTTGGGACAAAGGTAATAGTAAGCATATAGGTAATTGCTATAACTTTGCAATGTATGCTTTCTTTGAATATGAGACCACACGTTCAAAGTATGGTAGGTTTGCAAGTCTGTTTGACTATCACAAGGGGGATTTCTTTTGGTATGAAGAATAACAAATCGTAACTTGTCCACCTTGACTAACTTATAAATCATAAGTTGGTCAAGGCTGCGAACTTTCAAATCGTAAATCAGATGAAACCAAAGAACAATAGAATTTTCTGTCCTGATTGCGGTAAGGCTAAAATGCTTTTTGAAACAGAAAAGAAAGCACAGAACTTTATCAAATTCAACGGACAAGACATATTAAGGGATGGGCAGACAATAGACCAAATAAGGGTGTATTACTGCCCTTCTTGTTGTGGCTATCACATTACAAGCAAACCCTTCAAAGAAACATATAATCATAATACAGAACGTCTGTTGAAAGAATATAAACAAAGCAAGGCAAATAAAGCCGTTTTAAGGACTTTAAAATATACAGACGATGAAGTTATCAAGGACATACATAAACAAGCACAGAACGCTTCTGTAACGTCTAAAAAAGAACTTAAACGTTTCATTACGGAATACTTTGCGCAACATACACAATATACAAAACAACAACAAGATGATATAAGACATAAGATAAACCAAATGTTAAAGTAATGTTAAAGTCACAAAAACATTTGGTAGTTTCAACTTTTTTTCGTACCTTTGCATCAGAAATAAAAAACAAAGGTATGGGTGACACCATAAAGTATATTCTCCGTCACACCCATACGGACAATTGTTAATTTTCCTTAAACGTTAGCTTTCTTTAACACTTTTTCTTTGGTACTTCCAAAAATTATGCTTACCTTTGCACTATCAAAGTTAAAAATCAATTTATATTATTATGTTCGTAATTTATACAAAAAGCGTAGGTGGTAGGAAACACGATAGATATTTCAAATCGTGGGAAAATGCCAAAAAGGAATTGCTCACAGACCTAAAATGTATGAAAGAGCAATTGGGTTGGAAACAGACAAGAAAATTGGATAGAATGAATGAGGATAAAGGATTCTATGAATTTGAATATAATCTTATCACAGAAGAAGGTGAAAAGGTTGTATTGGCACTTATTGATTCTTATTTCGAAGATTAACATCTTTTAACCGAAAAAATTTGGTTTATAAATTTATTATATGTAATTTTGCACACAACAAATTTAAATTCATCTATTATATGGTAACAACAGAAAAGAATTTCGACAAATTGGCTAATATGTATGAAACGCTTATAGAGCAATTTCTTATCCTACACAACGTTAAAGAGGTGGTATGCACAGATACTAAGGAACACTTCTTTGACCGCATTGTGGTGGCTGAAAACGGCTCTATTGAGGTTTTTAATCACGGATTCACCAAAATAACGTGGAGCAGATTGCTTTTTGATTTCACGTCTGATTATGCTGTTTGTCTCGCTAATATGGAAAAGGATATGTTTATGCAGCAAAGAAACGGCAAACACGACAAATTCAACTTCATTTTCAATGAAGCAGCCTAATAACATTTATTAACATTCATTTATTAAACAATATTAAAATTATACAAAATTATGAAATATTCAACAATTAAAAGAAATAATAACGATTCTTTCGACTCAACAATGGATTTCTTCTCACAGAAAATTTTCGGCAATTATTGGGAAGGAGAGGACTTTATATATGACTTCGGGAAATTCCTTGACAATACAAAATTCCCGTGCGACAAAATTACACTTAATCCCTTTGGTGGATATTCAAATGAATTTGAAATTGTATTCAAATATAATAACAATAGGGTTTGTTGGTTCAAATTCTCTATTAATAGGGAAACCAAAATCATAACAATAGAAAATTGTACCTTTGAGGATAAAACAATTGAGAAAATGTTTAAACACATTATCAATGACTATATCAAACAATATAATACAAAGGTTTTCCAAAAACAATTGAATGAGTGTAATATCAAATCTACATTCAATGTCACAATCGTGGTGGATGACTATGATGACTATAAACCAAACGGAAAACAACAGACACTGCAAGGCACACTGCAAGACATCTTTGAACAATATACTACACACAACGATAGACTAAGATACTGCAACGGGGACTTTTGGAGATTCAATAATAAAAATATTTCCAACCTCTACATTATGTTCATACAAATGTATGACGGAAACTATTTCCTTGATAATGCAGTCAAAAGAGGTGTAACCATCGACTGATATGTATTATGTACTTGCGGAGCAAGCATTGGCATTGCCAATGTACTTGCGTAGCAAGCATCCTACGGATGTACTCAAATGAGTAACATACCATATACGTAGTAATACTTCTTTACAAATCTGACAAATAGAACAATATTTTTAATTTTTCATATAGGAAAATTTTAAAATAAACCGACAAATAGAACAATATAAAATAACTCTTCTTGGGGATTTACAGAATATGGGATTGCTGAAAAACATATAGCACATCACTTCATATCTTACCCACTAAGAAGAGTTATTAACTTTTTTTAATCTATATTAAATATTGTATAATTTTTGAAAAGTTTAACTTTTACTAAAAAATACTAAAAAATTACTATTAAACTTTATTTAACTTTTTATAACTATAATTCACATTCCTAAATTTCTCTCTACAAATGTGAATTTTTCTTAAAATGTTTAACATTTATTTACATTTGTGAATTATTATTTAAATTTGTAAATTAATGTTAATTCTGTTAATTGGTGTTAAATTGTTAAGTTTTGTTAAGAATTTTTAAAAAATGTTAAAGAGATAGACAGCACACAGATTTTTCCTACATATTTTATCTACAATACTTTTCACTTTTTTTAACTTTTCTCAACGTCTATTTCCAGTGGTTTTTATGTACTCAAATGAGTACCATTTATCCCTTATATACACTAAGGTTTGCGTGGTTTAGATATGTGATTCAGATTTACAAATTTGAATTTAGGTTTAGAAACTTAAAATTAATTGATTTTTATGCTAAAATTTCTTTTAAGGGATTGACTTTTGTTTTGTTATATTAATATTAATAATAATATTATATAGTTTTATATTGTTATGTTATAATGTTGTTATATAATATTTCTGTTTTATATTAATGTTTTTTAACTAAAAAGATTTGGCAGTTTGGAAAAATGTTATTACCTTTGCGGTCAGAAGTTTAACGTTTAAATTTTGGATAGTTTTATGGAGAGTATTAAGTATTTGAATGACAAGTATGCGATTAACAAGTGGGTATTTTTTTGTTTCAATTATCCTTATGATTTCATTGAGCGTTGTTGGAGTGATGCGCCTATGTTGGCAGAGCATATACGTAGCAAGTTCAATGATTATGGTGGTGATATGAATCGTTTATATTGTGAATTGGACAAGTCCAATGGTAACAAGTTATTGGAGTGGGTTATGGATAATTACAATAGTGAGCGCAAGTTATTTGGTGGTTTAGGTTAAATTTTTTATAAATAAAGTTTCTGGAATATGTTTGAAAGGATATTTGTATTTGTTAATTATAGTTTATTTGCTTTTATATTGATTACGTCAATGTCAAACTTGGGCAAATTAATAGGTTTTGATGAAATGGGTGAATTGGGCATTTCAATTGTGTTTGGCTCAGTCTATATGCATCTGATGATAATGGATAGGAAGAAAAAGGATAAGGGAGAAGAAAAAGATGGGGTTGATTAATATCATTTAACATAAAATATTTGGTAATCTCAAAAAATGTTATTACCTTTGCAGCGTCAAAATAAGAAAGGAATCAAATATGAAAGGTAAGAATTATTCATTAGAGTGCAGTGAAGTGAAGAATTGTCGTATGAAAATACAAGTCTATGACAATGAAATGAATCCTGTATGTTGTCATAGGAATTTGGATGAACTTGTTAGGAAGGCGATGTTTTTTGACAAGTTATATAACCGTATTGAACATTGCTGTTTTGTTCAAGAAGTTAAAAGAGTTAGGGGTGATGCTTATGATGATGACTATGATTGGATGCGGATAGTATTGGATGAATATTTAAAGTCTGGTGAAATTGGAGATAATCAATTTAACTCATTATTGGCGTTATATTCTCTGAAGAGATAGGATGGTAGGATAAATAGAAGAATAAAAAAAAATAGGATTATAGATTATGGAGTATAAGGATATTGATGAGGTAAAGGAGTTATCGTTAAGTGATTTCATTTCATATTGTGATTTCATTAACGATGAGATTTCTTCTTGTGAAGATGGTGTTATATGTAGGGCAAAGGATGATTATTTGTCATTGAAGAGTATTGAGGACACGTACATACTGATGTCATTGCGTAATGTGGCGAATGATAGTAAAGGTATGGTAGAGGGTTTTCGTTTTGATTTTTCTGTTGAGTGTGAGGATAGTGATTGGAATAGGTATGAGTGTGAGGTTGGAAGTATTGTATTGAATGATGGTTATGATACCTATACCATATATGACAAAGAGGGTAAGCGTATTCCTTTTGTATATGTATCTGTATTGGGTTGTATATTCAAGGAGTTATTGGAAAAGGTTATTTTGTATTATCGTTATAAGGATTGTGTGATATTGAGTGAATATTAACATCATTTAACTTGAAATATTTGGTTATTTCAATTTTTCTTTATACCTTTGCATTGTCAAAATTAAAATATAAATTAAGAATTATGGATAAGGATATTAGAGAAATGACACTTGGTGAGATTGAGGATTTGATTCTTAAACACCATAACAAAGTAAAAGAAGCACATTATTGGCTTTTTGATAAGAAAAATAATGTGTTGGATACGCTTTTGAAGTTGAATGAATGTGTCCTTAATATTAGGAAAAATCAGAAGTTCATTACTGATGACGAATTTATTGATAATCTGATTAAGGATTTCCAGAAAGAGCCAAAATTTTAAGAAATATGTTTGGAAAAGGTAGCAAGTATGAGTATAAGGACAAGGAAGGAAATCTTGTCAAGTGTGAGTTTTTGACATCGACCTTTGAGGATGGTTATCCATATAGTGTTGGTTTGGTTAATCATTTCAGTAAGGAAGTAAGTCCGTGTCACGGCTATTACTATCCGAACAGATGTGCTAAGAACCTTATGAATTATGCTTTGCGTATGGGTTACACCTATGTGGATTGTGAGATGCCTAAGAAGTTAAATAAAACAATTAAATAACATTTAAATTCACATAATATATGGTATTTAGAATTGGTATTCGTCCGACAATACTCACTGGTTGGGGGACACTTAAAGATGCACGAATGCGTTTTAGAGAATCAATTAGGGGATGCTTTGTTTGTTCGTCTGATTTCGGAAGCGCGTGGACTGACATTTTTTCGCCGATAAAAC
>Ga0247610_10003681_pt1 | contig 16695 bp, 14 predicted proteins | sample 174DNAGHGhighgp2_FD_193483 | JGI IMG/M metagenome (GOLD analysis project Ga0247610, IMG submission 193483) | Sheep rumen microbial communities from Palmerston North, Manawatu-Wanganui, New Zealand - 1742 DNA GHGhigh gp2 | ecosystem: Host-associated > Mammals > Digestive system > Stomach > Rumen... | reverse complement strand
ACATATTACTCACCCGTCCGCCACTTTCCACTGACCGAAGTCAGCTTCTCGTTCGACTTGCATGTATGAAGCACGCCGCCAGCGTTCGTCCTGAGCCAGGATCAAACTCTCCATTGTCAGAAAGTTATGATTTTCTACTCTGGAAAGAGTAGTTTCTCGCTCATTACATTTCGCTAAGCGTATTGCTTAACGTGTCCTTTATCATTTGTTTTTGAATTAACAAAGTATTGTTTATTTCAGCTATTCTGTTGTCAAAGTACCGATTCAATTTTTCGACCGTTTCATCAGAAACTCTGCTAACGCAGACACAATTATTTAAAAATCGGGGTTTACTTTATATTTTCAGATGCATTTGTTATTCGCTAGTGTCATCTGTATTTTTTATCTTACACCAACAATTTTTTTTGTCAAGCTATTAATTTTTCAATTTTTAATATTTCTTAACTTTGTTGATTTTTAATGTTCATTGCGCTTTCAGGTTTGTTTTTTACTTCCCGCTCGGCACATTTCTGATTGTACGCAAAAGAAAATTTTTAGTCAAGCGCATGTTTTCATGTTTTTAGCATGTTTTATGCCTTTTTTTATGAATCCAATAAAATCAACTATCATGGGACTTCATAAAAGTTAACACAAGAAAACATGCACAGTGATTGACATTTGCATGCTTTATTCAATTTTTAAACATTCATTTTTTTATACGAGTTTAAAAAAGCAATAAATATGGTATTATATATATAGATAAGAAGGAGATTACAATGAAAAAATTTGTTTTAACTTTATCAGTTTTGATGGCATGCTCATCATTTGCATTAGCTGACGGAAATGCGTTCACTCCGTTAAATTTTAATGATGCAGCATATACGCCTATAAGAACATCTGCTGCAACAACTAATGTACAAGCAGTAAACACTGTTAGCGGTGTTGATCAAAACACCGGAAACATGAAAATGCAAAGTGCGATTACTCAACTTGAAAATGCTCAAGTTGAAGTTAGAAATGAATTATTGAATATTAAAACAAAATATTCTGACATTGATGCAAAATATCAGGCTGTAAAAGCAGAAAGAAAAGCTCTTGACCAACAAATCAGAAGTCTTGAAAGAAGAATAAACAAAATTGATAAACAAAAAGAATCTATAAGAAAAAATATGATTTAACAAAAAAATAAAACCCCGAAATGGGGTTTTATTTTTACATTATTTTATTAATTATATGATTTCCTTATTAATACAGGATCGCCAACTTTTAGCATCGGATCTGAATGTATACTGTCTGATGCAAGCTTTGCGCCATTATCTGCCATTATAGTGCGTGTTCTTGAATCTATATCAGCAACCGATTTTCCGTCTTTTTTTAATTGTTCTTTGGCATAAGTCCAATAACAATCACCTTTTTTAGCATAAATAGTATCAAACCTTACTTCATCTTGCTGATTTTCAGGTTTTGGTACCGGTTGTGATACTGAATTTGTCGGAATTGAATCGTTTCCTGAAGCTACAGTATTTGATTTATTGCATGATTTTATAAGTCCAAAAGCAGCACCCAATGCTAATAATCCACCAATTATTGCTGTGGCTTTTCCGGCTTTTGTTGTATTTTGTACGCAAACTGTTTTTGTTCGGAATAACAGTTTCTTGTCATTTTGAATGAAAGTGTTTACAATGACATATAATAGTCACTCTGAATGTATATTCTGGAAAACTAATCAACAGAGAAAATTTCTTGGATATCTTCCATAGTAAGTGATTTTGTAATATTCCTATCAACAGAAATTACGCTGTCAACAAGGTCTCGTTTGATTGTTTTAAGTTTTTGAATTTTTTCTTCAACTGTATTTTTCGTAATAAGCCTATATACAAAAACTTTCTTCGTTTGTCCTATACGATAAGCACGATCTGTAGCTTGATCCTCTACAGCAGGATTCCACCACGGATCGTAATGTATTACATAATCAGCACCTGTCAAATTCAAACCTGTACCGCCGGCTTTTAAACTAATTAAGAAAATTGGGATTGTCGGATCAGTATTAAATCTTTCAACAGCTCCTTGTCTGTCTTTAGTCTTACCAGTCAAGTATTCATATTTGATACCTGCACGTTCCAACCATGCCTTAATTATATCCAACATATCAACAAACTGGCTAAATAACAATACTCTATGACCTTCATCAACAATTTCTTCCAGCATAGATTTTAATTTTTCAAATTTTCCTGAAGAAATAATATTTTTTACATTATCTTTGTCATAAAGTCTCGGATGGCAGCATATTTGACGTAATCTGAGAAGTGCTGAGAATATTGACAATCTGCTCTTTTCAAGCCCGTTTTGTTCGATAGATTTAAACAATTCTTCTTTTGTACTGTCCAAAACCGTTAAATAAAAATCTTTTTGTTCATCAGTAAGCTCGCAATACGCAATATTTTCAACTTTATCCGGTAAATCTTTTGCAACATCACGCTTCATACGACGTAAAATAAACGGATATATCTGCAATTTCAAACGCTTTTCAACAGTCTTGTCCTGACGTTCCATAATAGGATTAACATACCTTGAATTAAAATCAGCTACACTAAACAAAAATCCCGGCATAAGAAAATCAAATACCGACCACAATTCTTCAAGTTTATTTTCAATCGGAGTACCTGAAAGTGCCAATTTATGATATGCTTGAAGTTTCTTTACAGCCTGAGCGGTTTGAGACATAGCATTTTTAATATTTTGTGATTCATCCAAAATAATATATCTGAAATTATATTCTTTTAATTTTGCAATATCACGTCTTATTAATGCATAACTCGTTATAACAACATCATAATTTGGTATTTCTTTAAATAAATTTTTTCGTTCTACACCGGCAAGTTTCAATGTCGAAAGAGTGGGAACAAACTTTTGAATTTCAGATTCCCAGTTAAAAACAACTGTAGTCGGACAAATAACAAGTGTAGGCTGCGGACCATCTTCCTCTTTTGCTTTTTGAATTACTGCCAATGCTTGCAATGTTTTTCCCAAACCCATATCATCCGCAAGAATACCATTCAAGCCATATTTATACATAAACCACAACCAGCCAAAACCTTTTGTTTGGTACTCTCTAAATTCAGCATTAACTCCTTTAGGTAAATGTAAATCTTCTGACGTTGAAAATGCTGACATTTGCTTCCAAAAATTTTCAAACTCATCGCTAAGAACAAGTTCTACATTAAGATTTTGAAGTTCATTTATTAAACCTGCACGATAGGTTTTTACAATAAATTTGTTATCATTATTCCTATAGACATCAAAAGAATTAAAAGCACGCATTATAGAATAAATATCTTGAGCAGGATATTCAACAAATCCAAGACTCCTAATTCTGCTATATTTTTCTCCGCTTTGAATTGTTTCATATATCTCATCAAAATTTATAATTTCTTCACCGGCTTGTCCGTATAAGAATATTTCAAAGCTATCTTCAACTTCATCAGAAAAATCAATCTTTGCACAAAGTTTAAAAGGATTATCCATAAGTTTAAAAAAGCTCATATCGTCTTTTTCAACAAACTTCCAACCTTCACCTGCTTGTTTTATATAATAATTGTAAAAATCTATTGCATTCTCTTTTTCCAAAGCTAAATTATTTGTTTGCATAGGAACAAACTTACATGCTAAGAGCATCTGATAGGCTTCATGCTCATGTTTTAAATTACGTTTTACCCAATATACCAAATCCTCACCCGGTTTTTTTATTGTAATATAAGGAGCTTTTTCTGCAGTTGTTTTTGAATAAGGAACAATAACCCCATCATATTCAAATTCTAAAGATGCTTTGAGTGACTGATCATAATCAATTCCAAGAGTAACAACATTTAAAGGAGGACGCTCAGTGAGCATTAAGTTATTTATATTTTCATCAATAACAACATCCATAACTTCTTGAAGTTTTGGCAATTCTTCATATATAAACTTCCCGCCTTCAGAATCCTTTAAATCGGTAAATGAAGATTTTAATATATTTTGCGGTAAAGCATTCATAGCAATATTAGTGGGGAAAATCAAGTTTTTGTATCTACCCCATTTTAAATGTCTTGAAAAATATCTTACTTCTTCAAGAGGATAAACATCATCTCTGTCAGGTCTCTGCCATTCTAATGACAATAATATAGTCCCTTGAGCTCCTGTATTTACGTACAAAACTAATTTCCATTCTTCATCAGTAAATTTTAATCGTTCTTTTGTCTTTTCATCTAAAACTTCATCTGCTTTAGACAACAAAGCAAACATCGGAGCAAATTTTGTAATCGGAATATCATACCATCCGGCTTTTTTATCCTGCCTTGAAATTGTTAATAACTGCTGAAAAATAGCAACCTCTATTTTTTGAGAATTATTAAGTTCAAAAGTTTTATCTTGTTTTTGTGCCTCTATTAAAGCTCTTAAAATAGGCTCAATTTGTCTGACTACCTTACCTGTTTCTCTTGAACGAACTAAAATGGAAAAAAAGTTTGCTTTTCTTTTTGAATTAAAATGAAAAATATAATTTCCCTGAGGTTCAGATGTTAAAACAGTGTTTTCATCCGGAAAATCAAACTCCATTCCGAATTTTGTTTCTAACCAATCTTCATAAGCATGCTCATCTATAGCTTTTAATGCAACAGCAACAGCATGTTTACACCATTCTTCTTTTAGCGGGCAATTGCACCTAGCTTCAACTTTATTTTTCTTAAATATTAAATCAGTATTATAAAAATCCTGAAAATTTCCTTTTACTTTTCCCATATAGAAATTTTTCTCAGGATAAGTGTCGAACACCATATCTTTTAAATGATATTCGTAACCTCTGCGCCAGCTTCCCGCTCCTGCATGTTCTTTTATGAATTTGTAATTAAATTCCTGCTTTACATCACTCATTAATGAGTATCACTTTCCTAAAAGGTAACATATAGAATTTATCTATAAACCCAACAAGCATATTATTACATGAATTACTTAAAAAGGCAATACGTTATGCAAAAAAATAAAAATGTAAATAATATGCAAACAAAACACCAAACAATGCACCCATTATTACTTCAAAAGGTGTATGTCCGAGTAATTCTTTCAATTTACCTCCAATTGCTTGAACATCATGATTATAAAAATCATCCATCATTTTATTTAAACATGCTGCTGTTTTTCCTGCAGCACGTCTTACTCCTGCAGCATCATACATCGTAATAAGCGCAAATCCTATAGACAATGCAAAAATTACAGAATCATAACCTTCAATCAATCCAATTGCTGTTGCCAAGCCCATTACACCGGCAGAATGAGCACTGGGCATGCCTCCTGTTGTTGTAAAAATCTTAAAATTTATCTTTCTTGCTTGAAAAGTAAATATTATAAATTTTATTACCTGAGCAAAAAATGCAGCAAATAAACCTGCAAACATTGCTTCATATCCGGTATTTAATATATTGTTTGTCATGTAATCCTCTCTCTTTTAAAGAATGTAACATAATTAGGGTTTTTATTCAAAATATTATAATATTCTGATTTTATTTAATATATTATCAAAAATTTCAGATTTTAAATCATTTTTTTCAAGTATTTTAAAACATTTATCAATTAAATTATTCAAATCTTTTTTAGCTTTATCTAAACCATAAAGACTTACATAAGTTAATTTACCTTCTGCTTTATCTTTACCTATCGTTTTTCCCATTTGTTCAAAAGTTGATGTTTCATCAAGAATATCATCTGCTATTTGAAATGAAGTACCTAAAATTTGACCGAATTCAGTAATCTGCTCAAGTTGTTCGATAGATGCATCAGCAATTATTGCACCCACTCTCAATGCAAGTTTAAATAAATCAGCAGTTTTGTGTGTATGAATATAGTCAAGAGTTTGAGATAAAAATTCAGCATCATCATCTAAAATATTAAATTTTTCACTTTCTATATCAACTACTTGTCCTGCTATAACACCATAAGCACCGGAATACTGAAAATATTCGTTTAAAATTTTTATTAATTTTTCCGAACCTAAATTTTTTGAATTCTTTACAATAAGCTGAGGAGCAAAAGTTAATAAAGCATCTCCTGCCAAAACAGCAGTGGCTTCACCAAAAACCATATGATTTGTTAATTTTCCTCTTCTATAGTCATCATTATCCATACAAGGCAAATCATCATGTATTAAAGTTTGAGCATGAAGCATTTCTATTGCACAAGCAGCGGGTAGAGCATCTTTATAATTGCCGCCAAATATCCTGCATGCCTCTAAACACATAATAGGACGTAACCTTTTACCAGGCAAAGTTACAGTATATTTCATCGATTTAAATAATTTTTTAGGATAAATGACAGGTATAAATTCTTCAAGTGCTTTATTTATTATTTCGGCATAATTTTCCATAATTTCTCCTCATAAAAAATTATATCAAAAAAAATATTAACTGTTTCCAGAATATAATCTTACATAATTCCAATAACTACGAAATACTTTTTTTACATAATTTTTTGTTTCAGGATACGGAATTTGTTCAACAAATTCATCAGTATCATCATAACTAATCTGATTTTTCCAATCTTTTAATGCACCTATGCCGCCATTATAAGCTGCAATAGATGATACATCAAAACCTTCAAGATTTTGTCTCAAAAATTGATAATAATAACTTCCCAGTCTTATATTTTCATAAGGATTAAATAAATCAGAAGGCAAATTTAAACCCAATGAGAATTTTGAATTTATTTCATCAGCAGTAAGGGGCATTATTTGCATTAACCCGCTTGCACCTGTACTACTTTGTGCTAAAGGATCAAAATAACTTTCTTCTTTTATTAAGCCAAGAATTAAAGGAGCATTATTACCTGTTTTGTGAGAAAATTTTTCTATTTCATCGTAATACATTACCGGATAAACAAGCCTCCAGCGCAAATCATATTTGTCCGGTTTATCTTTAATTTTTTCCATTGCATCTCTTGCAACAACCATAGAATGAGAATAATCACCTTTTTTGTATAAAACCCAGCTTTTTATAAATTCATCTCCATTAGAAAATTCATTAACAATATCATAATCACCAAGTTCTACAAGTTTTACTATTATGTTATTTTTGGTATATTTATAAGGATACATAACAGGTTGAATTTTGATGTAATTTGTAATTAAAGGTCCGGGTACACGTCTCAAATTTAAATAAGCCCTAAATGCGTAATAACTGTCAGGGTACTTTTCTATTACTTTTTTGTAAATACCTGTATATTCGTCATAATTATTTGTTTTTTCAGAAATTTTACCCAGCCAATAAAGAACAAACGGGGCTGAATTTGAATCTGAAAATTTGTTTAAATAATCATTTCCTATTTTTAAAGCACTCTGATAATCTCTTGATTTGTATTTAGAAAAAAATACATTGGATAAAGCATCAGCCGAAAATCTGCCATTTGGATATTTTAAGTATAATTTACTGTAACAATCATATTTATCAGCCTGTGAAACTTTTTGGCATTTCAAACTTTGTAGATAATCACGACCTTTACCGGTTGCAATTTCAAGCAATCTTCCAACAGAATTTGCACCAACAACTTTATTATATATATCTATAACTTCAATAATTTCATCATCGCCAAGTAAAACAGGACTTTGAGATAAACCTTTTTCAGTTAATTGTTGAACTCTTAAATAATTTTTTAATGCAAAAGAATTTTTTACATCTAAAGCCCAACTTTCATCAGAATTTGACTTTGATAAAAGCTCCGCTGCTTTTTCATATTCTCCAAATAAATAACAAGCATTTGCCATAAGAAAATAATCATCTTTTTGAATATTATCCGTAAATTCCAGCCAATTATTAACAGCATTAAGCGCATGCCTACCTGAAGGAGCTTTTTTTAAATAATGTCTAAAATAATTTTGAATTTCATTTTTTGTTGATGCAGAAATATTTGAAGAATCTTTATATTTATTCTTTAATATTACACCGAGATAATATTCTGACGCAATTGCATAATCTGTATCAGGGGCATATTGCATAATATATTCAAAATGTTTTTGTGCAGTTTGCGGATTTTCTTCATACAATTTTTGTGCTGTCAAGTATCTGGATTTCAAAGCTAATATGTGTTTTGGATAAAATCTAATTAGAAAATCATATTGTTTAAGTTCAGATTTAGTATCACCAAGCATTTTCGCACATTCTGCACGATGAAATATAGACACAGGTTTCAAATTTGAGATAAAGGAAATTTTTGAAAAAAGGTAATAAGAATTTTGATACTTTCCTTCATTAAAATCTTTCAAAGCAGCAGTATAAATTTCATCAGTTTTAGAAGATGGTTGGTATAAAACAGCAAAAATACCTGCAGAAACGCTTAAAAGCGCAACTAAACCAACAGCTATCAACTTCTTCTTTAAATCCCAATTTATCATCCCTAATAACATACTATCAAAAATTAATATTCAATTCAAGTTTTTAAAATTAGATAATAAAAATCATATTTCACTTTTCTTGTATCTTATGTTATAAATATAATAGGAGAAAATTATGTACGGAATTATTTTGGCAGGAGGTTCAGGAAGCAGATTATGGCCTCTGTCTCGTGAATTATATCCAAAACAACTTTTAAATTGGAATTCTAATAAAAGTTTACTTCAGAAAGCATACGAAAGATTAATTGATTGCACAGATGAGATAATCAGTATTACCAATACGAAACATGCATCTGCCGTCCGTTTACAGCTGAATGAATATAAAAATGATAATATAATTTTATCGGAACCTGTTGCCAAAAATACCGCACCGGCAATAATTACTGCGACAAAATATATTATGCAGAAATTTAATTCAGATCCGATTATAATTGTTTCACCTTCAGATTTGCTGATAAACGATACAGAAAAGTTTTTATTATCAATAAAAGCCGGTGAAAAACTTGCCAATCAAGGATATCTGGTAACTTTTGGGATAAAACCAAATTATATTGAAACAGGATACGGCTATATAAAAACTTCAAATAAAATTGATAATGGTTACAAAGTTGAGAAATTTGTTGAAAAACCGGATGTAGAAAAAGCAAGACAATATATTTCTGATGAAAAATACTTTTGGAACAGCGGAATTTTCATGTTTAAAGGTTCTGTACTGTTTAATGAAGCATTAAAACATGCACCCGAAATAGTTAATATTTCTGAAACATTTGACTTTTCAAAAGGAAATGAAATACCATTTATAGAATTTGATAAAATGCCCAATATCTCAATTGATTATGCTATTATGGAAAAATCTTCAAATATAGCAATGATTGAACTTCAAAGTGATTGGAAAGACCTTGGTTCTTGGCAGTCTATATATGATTCAAGTCCAAAGGATAAAAACGGTAATGTTTTTTCAGGACATGTACTTGATGAAAATTCTAAAAATTCTTTTGTGTATTCTTCATCAAAACTTGTTGCAACTATAGGTTTGGAAGACACAGTTATTGTTGAAACAGAAGATGCAATTTTGGCATGTAAAAAGAATCAAACTCAAAATGTAAAACACATATATGAAACATTAAAAAAACAACATGATGACACGCATCTTGTACATAAAACCGTATATCGTCCATGGGGTTTTTATACAGTGCTTGCACAGGGAGAAGGATTTTTAACAAAACTTATACATGTAAATCAGGGTCAAAAATTGTCTGTACAATCGCATAATTACAGAAGCGAGCACTGGGTAGTTTTATCAGGAACGGCAAAAGTTGTTCTTGAAGGAAAAGATATTATATTACCGCCCGGACACAGTGTTGATATACCACTAAAAGCAATTCATTCACTCCAAAATCCGTATAATGAAGATTTGGAAATCATAGAAGTACAAAAAGGAAATCCGTTGATTGAAGAAGATATCGTAAGATATGAGGATATGTACGGCAGAGTTTAATAGCAATCAAAAAACATACCTTCGGGTATGTTTTTTGATTTGTATTTAGTCACATTATTATGACCAAACATTTTTATCATAATATGCAAGCAATGTCTGAATATCTGTACCGTTGTCTTCTTTAGTAAATACATCCTGAGTACATGTATAATCATTAGCTGCAAGCCATGTTGCTACTTCTGATGCAATAGTATCCAGTTTGCCAATATCGAAAGTTTTCCAACTATTACTATAACTACTATAAAAAAATAGTGTTCTCCGCCATACTCATCAAACCAATATACAGAACAATACAAGCCTGTTCTGTATATTGGTGGAGACGAGGGGAATCGAACCCCTGTCCAAAATGGATTAAAATAGATATCTACGTGTATATTTGTTTATTTTCTCGGCTAACTCAGGAAAACAACTAAACCCGACAAATTAACCCTAGGTTTTATTTAAAGGAAACTCTAAACCTTACAAAGTTATCTTGATGCACTTACTTTGTATCAGTGCACTGCGTCTTGCATAATGGACCCATAAAACCGGCAAGCTGGGCTTTATGAGTAGCTAAATAGCAAACTATTATGCAGCAACTGCATATGCTTTTGGAGCGAAGTCTGCTTCAATTACATTGTTAGCATTTAATTTGTTTTGCCCGTTGATAACGGAGAACAGCTCTCCGACACGCAACCTATTTTCACCAAACATCCTGTCAAATCCAAAACGTCCCCATGGTGTTGTAAATGTTCTGTATTTTTCATTATAACTCGTTTTTTTTTAATTTCAAGAGTGTATTTGAAAAGAACACTTTGTACAATGTGCTTTCGGATGTAACATTAAATTATCTTCCAAATCATACAACTTTTGAATTCTTGTAACCAACGGCGCTCCGCATACAGGACATTTTAAACCGCCTGCTTCATTCAAAATCAGTTCTTTTAAGCTGGTTATAACTTCGTCTGATACTATTTGATTTGTAAAATCTTTTTCTAATTTTTTTATTTCTTCAGGTGCACATTTTAACACTTTTGCCAAATTTTGACGAACAGTAACAGACATAAATAAATCTTTTCCTGATTCGATATCTTCAATAGTCTCCAAAGGCAAATTTGTCAACATAGCCAAACCTTTTGGCGACAAACCTAAATTATCTCTCTTTTTTTGTATAAATTGTGCTAATGTTTCCACTAAAATCCTTCTTTCAATATCAAAATACTGTAAAAATAATAAAAAAAACAACCTCTTTATTCAAGAGGTTGTTTATGTGTAGAAAATTTTTCAGACTAATACGGCCATTCCATTGTGTTGCCATCTTTATCCGTAGGCTGGTAATGTTTTACATAACCAGTTACATCAGTATATTTATAATTTGTCTTGTAATATTGACCATTTCCGTCTCTTTTGAATTCGCCTGTAGCCGGATCAATAACATAAGCACTATACAATACATTACCCTTACCGTTATCTGTATCTTTTACATATTCTGCAGAAAGTTTATTTCCGTGGTTATCATATTGTGTAACTTTATTTTTGCCGTTACGTAAATTTGTAACTTTTACCGCACCGGCATCATTCCAGTTTTCTTCATCATATTCTGTCGGTTTGTCTTCTTTTTGTAATACATATTTTTTATAAAGTATACCGTCACCGGCATCTCTTGCAACTATTCTCATCCAGTATTCTTGAGGTTCATCATCAATATATTCATCTCTTACTTTCACAAGAAATCCTTGTTGTTTTGCGTTAGTTAGTGATTTATCAGCTTCTGCAACATATGAAATACGGTCGTATCTATTAATTGCAGTAAAGCCTATTGTAATAGCATTTGAATCATTTAACAATGAATTATAATCAGCATCACCTTTTATTTCACCGCCAACATTATCAATTTGATGTTTAATAGAATCATTTATTGCAAAAGGAAGACCGTTATCAAAGTAAACAGGATAATATTCAACAACATATACTGTATCACTTTTACCGGGACGTTCAATATAAATAGTGTCGTGAATAGGTTTGTTATCACAGCATCTCCATGCTTTTGCAAATGCACTTGAATGAGACTCCGTAGAAGCCTCTACTCTGAAAAAATCATCTTTATCACAAGATTGAAGAAGCGGAGAACCAACACCAACCGCAGTAATCATCATACCGCCAATAGCTGCATTTCTTAAACCATTACCATTATGTTTCTTCTGACCGAAACTAATCATTGATTGATTTTGAAGAGCCTTTGCAGCATCTTTTGACATTGTTTCATTAATTTGCGGATAACTTTGAATTCCGTTATTTTCAACATTTCTCATATTCCCTGCAAGTTTGGGAGCATAAGAAACTGAACTAATTGCTTGTACGTTCATATTTTTATTATTACCTCCAATTTTCTACACTGTGTATTTAAAGAATGAACATGTTTTTATTTGCTACTAAAATTGTATCAAAAACACAATACTTTTAAAAAATATTGATATTATTGATTTAGAATGGTTTACAATTTGTAATATTATAATTTTAACGCTATTCATATTATAAAACCCTTCCTTATTGGAAGAGTTTTAAAGTTAATTATTTGCCAGTTTTTCTCTTACCAGAGTTTCAACTGTATTTAAAATATCCGGATTATCCGCAAGAAAATCTCTGGCTTTATCTCTGCCCTGACCTAATTTTTCTTCATTAAAACTAAACCAAGAACCTGCTTTTTTAACAATATCAAGATTTACAGCAACATCCAAGATATTTCCGATTTTACAAATACCTTTTCCAAAAATTATATCAAATTCAGCAGTCCTAAAAGGAGGTGCTACTTTATTTTTTACAACTCTTACCCTTACATGGTTTCCTACATCACCATCTTCACCTTTTACACCTTCGGTACGCTTAATTTCCATACGAACTGAAGCATAATATTTCAACGCATTACCACCGGTAGTAGTTTCCGGATTTCCGTACATAACACCGATTTTCATACGCAACTGATTTATAAAAATAACTGTTGTATTAGTTTTACCAATAATACCGGTTAATTTTCTTAAAGCTTTACTCATCAAACGAGCTTGTAAACCCATTTGTTGATCTTCCATAGAACCTTCAATTTCAGCTTTTGGAACAAGAGCCGCAACCGAATCAACTACAACAACATCAACAGCCCCTGAACGCACAAGTTCTTCAGTAATATCAAGAGCTTGTTCACCGGTATCAGGCTGAGAAATCAATAAATCATCGACTTGAACTCCTAAATTTCTTGCATATTCAGGATCAAGAGCATGCTCTGCATCCACAAATGCAGCAATACCGCCTCTTTTTTGACATTCTGCAACAATATGCTGAGCCAAAGTAGTTTTTCCTGAACTTTCAGGGCCATAAATTTCAATTATACGACCTCTGGGAACACCTCCAATACCAAGAGCCACATCCAAAGATAAAGCACCTGTAGGTATAGCATCAACATTAACTGTTGATTTATCACCGAGTTTCATAATAGAACCTTTGCCAAAGTCCTTTTCAATTTTTTCTATAGCAAGTTTTAGCGCTTTCGCTCTGTCATCAGCAACCGAAACTGTTTCAGTTTCTTTATCTTTTACAGCCATAATTATCCCTTTAATTATTAAAAAATACTAATCCCAAATTTGTTTTTCTTTTTTCTTATAAAAACCTAAGCCAACAGGTTTATATGTATTTAAATCATTTTTAAGCTGATAAATTTCTTTATTTAAATCAATAATTTTTTGTCTCAAAGTTTCATTATCAGTTTTGCAACGAATTAGCTCAACTACGACTTCGTCCATACCTTCAAGTTTTTCGTCAATAACTTTGGAAATTCTATTACTTAATTTATTTTCCATTTCCTTTAAAGAATTCAAAATATTCATAATAGCAGAAGGCTGTTTTGCTTCAGATACAACAGGAAGTTTTGTTTTCATAGCCTGAACCTTTCTAAGATTTTTTACTTCTTCATAAGAAAAATATGTTTGACCTTTACTGTTTTTTCTCGGCAAAATTGAAGCTCGTTTGCAAAGTTCAACAATTTCCTTGTTGTTTGTTTTTAAAATAGATCTTACTTCTTGGGGAGATAGTGTCTTACCCTCTAATTCTTGTTCTAATATCATATTTTATCCCTTAAAATTTCTCCAATTATATTCTATTTTATATATGCAAAAAAAACAAATGTTTTTACAATCTTGTAACATCGCTTAATATTATTTTTTTAAAATACTTATTTAATAATATTTTCAGAGTATTTAAATTTTATATACAACTCGGGTTTACAAAATTACATTTATCAGCAATAATATATATAAGAGGATATTATGAAATCAGTAAAAGAACTTTCTATTGAGTCAAAAATATTAAAAAGACTGGAAAACAATCCTATATGTTTAGAATTAGTTCATTATTTATTTGATGATGAAGAACTTCAAATGATGCAGGAATATGCAAATAATGTATCTATAAAACGATTAGGATACAATGACCACGGGCCTGTACATATGCGTCAAGTTGCAGGCAATGCAATTAAAATGTTAAACATACTCCAGCAGTCCGGAATAAAAACGTCACTCGAAAGAGAAGAAATCGGAACATTTGAGGACAGTATGTGCGCTGTTATAATCGCAGGTTTAATGCATGATTTGGGAATGATGATAGGAAGACAAGGACACGAAGATATGTCAGCACTTTTAGCTCAACCAATTATTGAAAGAGCTTTAATGCATCTGTTCCCTAATGATTTACCGAGAAGGGTAGTAATTAAATCTATGGCTACAGAAGCCATTGTCGGTCATATGTCATCAAGGAAAATTCATTCAATAGAAGCAGGAATAATCCTTATTGCAGATGGATGCGATATGACAAAAGGCAGAGCACGTATTCCTATGTCAATTAATACAACTCCAAAAGTGGGAGATATCCATAAATATTCAGCAAATGCTATAAATCGTATAGGAATCCATCATGGAGAACGCAGACCTATAAGAATTGATATTGAAATGTCGGGAGATGTGGGATTTTTTCAGATTGAAGAAGTTCTTTTGACAAAAATTGATTCAAGTCCTGCTAAAGATTACGTTGAATTATATGCCGGTGTTACCGGTCAAGAACCTAAATGCTACTTATAAATCTTGAAAAATCGTAACAATTATTAATATCAAATCGAAATTTAGCAAAAAAAAATTTTTTAGTGTATATTTATTATTGTTATGACAAATGTAACAAAAAATGAAAAATCTTCAAAAATAAAAGCCCCTATTGTCGAAGCATTAAAAACAGCATATGAAAATCCTTCGTATCAATTTCATATTCCGGGACATACAAAGGGTTGCGGTGTTTTGCCTGATTTTAAAAAACTTATAGGCAAAAAAGCCCTTTCAATAGATACTACAGATGAATTTGACGGGCTTGGAACATTACATCCAGCAACAGGTCCTATAAAAGAAGCTCAAGAACTTGCAGCAAAAGCATTTGGGGCAAAAAAAACCTTCTTTTTACTTAACGGTTCAACTGCAGGAAATTTAGCATTGGCAATGGGATTAACCAAAAAAGGACAAAAAATTATAACAAATCGTAATTGCCACAGATCAATTTTGACAGGTATGATTATATCCGGTACAGAACCTATTTGGCTTATTCCAAACAGATTTGAAGAATGGGGAATTTGGGGTAATGTTACTCCGCAATCTGTAAAAGAAATGCTTGAACAAAATAAAGATGCAAGTATGGTATGGATTACGAATCCAACTTATGAAGGTGTTGTTTCTGATATAAAATCAATATCTGAAATATGTAAAGAATTCAAAGTTCCATTAATAGTTGATGAAGCACACGCTTGTTTATGGAATTTTAATGATCATCTTCCTACATCAGCATTAAAACTTGGTGCTGATGCAGTAGTTCATTCATTACACAAAACCGGAGGCAGTATGAGTCAAAGTTCCATGCTTCACATTGCCGAAAATTCTATAATTGATATTGATGCAGTAGAAAAATCATTAAAACTTTTGCACACAACCAGCCCGTCATTAATACTTTTAGCAAGTCTTGACTCTGCAAGAGCAAATCTGGAAAGTCAAAAAGGCAGAAAACAACTTGAACGGGCAATAAAAAATGCAAAATATTTAAGACGTGAAATTGATAAACTTGAACATATACACCATTTAAAACCTGATTTTGGCTATAAAACAGATATCACAAAAGTATTTATTAAAGATGACAGACTTTCAGGCAAACGCCTTGAATCTATATTGGAGATTGATTTTAATATAGAAGTTGAAAGCGCCTCAGATGCAGGGCTTTTGGTACTGTCTAATATTGGAAATACCAGAAGTGATATGGAATATTTGGTTAAATGTCTTCAAAAAATTGATAAAACAGAATATAATGACATTTGTTATCTTGAAAAAAAGAAATATATGCCAATGCTTACCCCTATTATAAAAATGACTTTGAGAGAGGCTTTTTATTCACATAAAGAAGTTGTTCCAAAATCCGAAGCTGTTGGCAGAATTTCTGCAGAAGTCATTGCAGAATGTCCTCCTGGTATTGCAGTATTGCTCCCCGGAGAATTAGTCACAGAAGAACATATACCTTATCTCGTAGATTATGATTTTATTGAAGTTATAAAATAAATTTTTTTATTGTGTTATAAATTTTAAAATTATGTAACATAATATTAAAAATGCATTCAAATCTCTAAAGAATATTCAAACATCATCCGTTATACAAATTATTAAAAAAATAGGAAGATGTAATGAAGGATATTAGTTTAGAGCAATATAATTTGTATAAGTTTGGTAGTATTACCGCAAAACAAACTGTAGCTGAAGAA
>Ga0247610_10003680_pt1 | contig 16695 bp, 16 predicted proteins | sample 174DNAGHGhighgp2_FD_193483 | JGI IMG/M metagenome (GOLD analysis project Ga0247610, IMG submission 193483) | Sheep rumen microbial communities from Palmerston North, Manawatu-Wanganui, New Zealand - 1742 DNA GHGhigh gp2 | ecosystem: Host-associated > Mammals > Digestive system > Stomach > Rumen... | reverse complement strand
GGACACGGCTGCGGCGCACGTCGGACTTGTCCGCCAGGATCAGCGCAGCAGCCAAAGCGCTCACCGGCTGGCCCGTGCCCTCATCGTGATTGCCGATGGCCATGATGATGGGCGTGATCTCCTCCGGCGGCATATCCATATCGGACAGCAGCGAAAAGGCCATGATCGCGCCGCTCTGGCTGTGGCCCACACGATTGACGATATTGCCGATGTCGTGCAGATAGGCGGCGATCCTGACCAGCTCCACCGTGTGCTCCGGGTAGCCCAGCGTTTCAAGGATGTATCCCGCCCGTTCCGCCACCTGCATCACATGGGCAAAGCTGTGCTCGGTATAGCCAAGCGCCGCCAGGCCTTCGTCCTCCATGGCGATATAGGTGCGTACAGCCTCGTTGGCCTTCAACTGCTCATAGGTAATGTGGGGCATACCGCGCGCCTCCTTTTTCATAGGTCTATGGTGATGGTACGCGATTCCATGCGTGAAGTCAAGAACAGCTGCCCGAAAATCAGGCAGCTGCAATATTTACCCAATGTTCATCAGCGAATACTGGTGCTCATACGCCTTCACCAGCGAGGCATACAGCGGATTCTGCGCACGAACGTCGCCCAGGTATTCGTGCAGATCCAGGCGCGACTGGCCCTGCTCCATGATGCGGCCCGCGATATTGGAGCAATGCGCCGCCACACGCTCCATGTCGGTGAGCAGATCGGTCAGCACAAAGCCTGCCTCAATGGAGCAGCTGCCGCCTTGCAGGCGCAGCACATGGCGGGTGCGCAGCTGGTCCTTCAACATGCAGATGACCTCCTCCAACGGCTCTACTCGGGCGGCAGATGTCACATCATTTTCCAGGAACGCCTTGCGGGTCAGCCCGACGATCTCGCGCACGGCATCCTCGATCACCTGCATCTCGGCCTTTGCTTCGTCGGAGAAATGGAGCTGCTTGGCGTCGATCTCCTCGGCGGAGACGACAATTGACACCGCATGGTCGGAGATGCGCTCAAAGTCGGAGATCATGCACAGCAGCTCGGCGGAAAGGTTGCTGTCCTCCTCGTTCATCGGGTGGCTGGACAGCTTCACCAGGTAGTTGCCCAGCATGTCCTCATATTTGTCGGAGGCGTCTTCGAGGGTGCGTACCTCCTCGGCGGCTGCTTCATCCAGCTTGTGCGGCAGCGGGAGTGCCTCCACAATGGCCTTGATGGCTGTTTCTGCCAGCTCACCAGCCACCGCACGACAGCGAGTGATGGCGATGGCGGGCGATGACATGAGGCGCTCGTCCAGCTGCGTGGCGGTACCGGCGGCGGCAGTCTCCGGTACGATGATGTAGGCCAGCTTTTCCAGTGCACGGGTCAGCGGCAGCATCAGCAGTGTACACAGCACATTGAACACAGAATGAATAACGGCAATGCTCATCTGATTGGCAGGAAGTGCTGTAAAAGCAAATTGGAACAGGCCGTCCGCCAGACAGAACACCGTAAGCCAAACGAGTGTGCCGATGACATTGAAGCACAGATGGACGATGGCCGCGCGCCTTGCATTGCGGTTAGCACCCACCGAGGACAGCAGCGCCGTGACACAGGTGCCGATATTCTGGCCCATGATGATCGGGATGGCCGCACCTACTGTCACTTGGCCTGTCGAGGACAGCGCCTGCAAAATACCCACCGACGCGGACGAGGATTGAATGATGGCTGTCAGCAGCGCGCCTGCCGCCACGCCCAGCACCGGATGCCGGAACATGACCAGGATGTTGGCAAAGGCAGGCACGTTTTTCAGCCCAGCCACCGCGCCGCTCATGGTCTCCATGCCGAACATCAGCGTAGCAAAGCCCAGTAGGATGGTGCCGGTATCCTTGCGCTTGCTGTTCCTGGCGGTCATGTAGAAGATGACGCCCACCAAGGCCAGCAGCGGTGTGAAGGAGCTGGGCTTGAGCAGACGAACAAACAGGTTACTGCTCTCCAGGCCGCTGAGGCTCAGGATCCAGGCCGTGACGGTGGTGCCGATGTTGGCGCCCATGATGACATTGATCGCCTGGGTCAGTGTCATCAGCCCGGAGTTGACAAAGCCGACGACCATGACCGTCGTGGCCGAGGACGATTGGATAATCGCTGTCACACCAAGGCCGGTGAGCAGGCCGACCCATTTGCCTGTGGTCAGCTTGCCAAGCAGCGTTTTGAGGCTGCCGCCTGCACGTTTTTCTAACGCTTCGCCCATCAGGTTCATGCCGAACAGGAACAAGGAGAGGCCGCCCACAAGGGTCAGCATATTGAACAGATCCATGGTCATTCCTCCGAATCATCGTCCACATTCATCAGGTAGATGCTGCTGCCCAGCAGGCCGTGAAACATTACCGGATAGCCTACAAAGCAGATGAGCCAGTCCACCGAGTTCAGCGCAAACAGCCGAACGATCAGCCATACGATCAACCCAATGAACCCGGCAGCAAAGCAATTCATTAACCGAAAGCACCAATGGCGGCGCTCTTTGTTGGTCGGCTCTACCAGCAGGCCGCTGAACTTCCACAATGTACGCATGGGTTTCACCTCGATACCATTCAAACAGATGAATGTAAAATCCAAAACCACGTTTGCGTTAAATGTTCGTAAAGTTGGGAAAAAGCACAGAAAAAGAGCGCCTCATGCTCGAAGCGCCCCATGGATCAGAAAATGATGGTAATGGTCGTTCCTTTCCCCGGCTCGCTGTGCAGGTCGATGTTCGCATGATGCAGCTGTGCGCCGTGCTTCACGATGGACAACCCCAGACCCGTGCCGCCCATGGCACGGCTGCGGCTCTTATCCACGCGGTAGAAGCGCTCGAAGATTCGCTGCTGCTCATCAGCCGGGATACCGATCCCCGTATCCTTCACCGTGACATGGACATGCCGCTGAATCTGCGTTACATGCACCGTCACACTGCCGCCGTCCCGATTGTACTTGATGGCGTTGTCGCATAGGTTGTACAGCATCTCGCGCAGCACATGGGGCACGCCGATGACAGATTGACTGCTGCCGGTGAGCGCAAGCGTGACATGGCGTTCGCCGGCCACCATGCGCAGGTCGGACAGCACATCGCCTGCCAGCTGATACAGATCGACCGGCTCCTGTTCAAAGCGACCCTCTGCCTCGTCCAGCTGGGACAGGTTGATAATGTCACCGATGAGGGCGATGAGCCGCTGGCTTTCCCGATAGATGGTCGCTGCGGCGTCCTTTGTCTTTTCCGGCGGCAGCATGCCTTCCTTCATCAGCTCCGCATAGCCGGAGATGGAGGTCAGCGGCGTTTTCAGTTCGTGGGACACATTGGCGGAGAACTCCCGGCGCAGGGCTTCGCGGTCCGTGCGCTCGGTCACATCCAGCAGCAGGATCACCGCGCCAGACATGTGGCCACCAGCTGACACAGGCGTGGCGATCATCTGCCAGGACATGGTGCCGAAGGGCAAGATCGCCTCATCCTTGATGCCTGCCAATGCGGATTCCGCTGCGGTGATGATCCGCGGTTCCCGGCAGGCCTTGCGGAGCAGGAGCGGCTGCCTGCTGTCATCCATCTTCAACAGCTCAAACGCCGCGTGGTTGCCGGACAGCACCTCCATGCGGGTGGATACCAGCAGAAAGCCCTCGCTCATGTTCTCGGTGATGGCGGTAAACTCATGCTGGCTCTGCACCAGCTGCTCCATCTGATTGCGGATGGTATGGTTCTGCTGCTGGATACGCTCCACCAGCGGGGACAGCTCAGGGTAGACTTCATTCATTCTTGGCGCATCCAGGTCAACAGCGTTGATGGGCTTCACCAGCTGCGAGGACAATCGCGCCGCCAGCACGACGCATAGCAGCGCCATCACCAGCAGGATCCCCGCGATCAAGGGCAGGCTGCTCATCACCGCAAACAAAGCAGACCTTTGCGTATAAGCAACGCGCAGCACTGTGCCATCCTCCATGCGGATGGCATAATACAGCGTGCGCTCCATCATCGTTTCGGATTGGTGGATGTTCTGACCGTTGCCCTCTGCCAATGCCTGGGCGATCTCCTTGCGGTTCAGATGGTTCGCCATTGCTGAAGCGTTAGCCTCGTTGTCAAACAGTACGGTACCGTCTGCGGCAATGTGTGTCAGGCGAAGATTCGTTTCCAGCGAGGACAGCCAGGTGTCACCGGCATTTGCATAACCCTGCTCGGCAAGCACTGCTTCTTCTGCCAGCTGTCGGAAGGTCTGCCGCTCGGATTGGTTGGCCATCACCGCCACCAGACAGGCGCAGCACAGGAAGGCCGCCAGCAGGCCAACCAGCAGGAAGTTTAGGAACAATTTGCGTTTCATGGCATCGCCTCGATCTTGTAGCCCACGCCGCGCACGGTGGAGATCATGTCGCCGGCATCGCCCAGCTTCGCCCGTAGGGTGCGGACGTGGACGTCCAGCGTTCGGTTCTCCTTCGGGAACTCGCCGCCCCAGATGCGATCCATGAGCGTGTTGCGGGAAATCACTTGACCGGCGTTCATCATCAGCAGGGCAAGCAATTCAAACTCCTTGTACGTCAGCACGATCTCTGTGCCATTCATGGTGACCTTATGGCAGGCAATGTCCAGCAGGATCGCGCCGATACGGTATTCCTCCGGCGTCTGCTCCTTCTCCGTGCGGCGCAGCACGGCACGGATGCGGGCCAGCAGCTCCATCATGCCAAAGGGCTTGGCAACAAAATCATCCGCACCGCTGTCGAGGCCTACCACCTTGTCAAACTCGGTGTTCTTCGCCGTCAGCATTATGACCGGCACACTGCGCCACTTACTATTGGTTCGCAGTTTTTTCAGGATGGTGAGGCCGTCTTCTTCCGGTAGCATGATGTCCAACAGGATCAGCTCCGGCAGCTGCGTCTCCATAGCCTTCCAGAAATCAGACGGGCGCTCATAGCCTGCGATGGTCATGCCCTGGCTTTCCACTGCGTAGGTGACCAACTCGCGGATGCCAGTGTCGTCTTCGAGGATATAGATCAAGCCTGTCGCCTCACTTTCAACGGGATAGAGGGCATTATACAGCGGCAATGTTAAATCTGAAAGATGGGTTATGTAAAATCCATGTTAAATTTCTTTTGAAGGGACATGGACTATTACATGTCCCAAAGAGATAGTCCTATGATGCCATTTGCAATGAATTCCTAATTCACATTTTGTTGTTATTCCATACCATTGTTTATCACTCGCTGGTCGAAGCGTTCTTCAACCAGTCGAAGTCCCTGAGCATTCGTGCCTATGTGGACGAGGTGACCTCGCAGAATATGTATTTCTTCGGTGAGGGGGACTTCACCATTGATTCGCTGTATGTGGCAACGATGAATCCCATTGCATGCTTTGCCCAGCAGTGACCATGATGAAATCAAAAAACCACCTGAAACTTGACTGAAAGAACAGGAGGTCGTGCATGATGATGAAATCGATAAAGATAGAATTGAAGCTGCTTGAGGATATCAAATCCTTTGTTCAATGTGTAAATCAATACGATTTGGCGATCAATCTGCACGCCGGAAGGGCTTATGTGAATGCAAAATCGATCCTTGGCATTTTCAGTCTGGATATCAGCCGCCCGATCAGCGTGGAAGTGGATGAAAACGACAGCAATATCGGTAAGGTTCAGATGCTGCTGAAGGATCTGCGAAAATATCGGCTGCAATAAATGTGAAAGCTGCACACTCCCTGGACGATTCATCGACAGCGGAGGTGTGCAGCTTTTTTCGCATATTGGCAGGCGGATTTCGATTAGGCTGTTTATCCTGTGGGTGGGTTGTCATAAAGGGGTTACGTATTTTGCACATTTGGTATCCGATGGTGATAAATTTTTTAGCCGGAGTGCTTGACGTCATGATATTCGATCAGACACCCCAGTTTGGTCGAGCACATAATGATGCAGTTGTGGAGAAAATTGACAATTCGGGTGTAAGAAGCGTTACTATTCTGGAATACGAGAAAATTAACGGCATTCATCACAGAAAAGCTGATCTTCTTTATCTGCCACAAATGCTTTCCTGCATTTCCGGCACATCTTCAGCGGATGATCATCATCCGTCAGCATAGTGCTGAACAGCAGCTTCACGCAAAGCAGCAGCGAATGGAAGTTCCATACCATCTGCGGCTTGCCCTGCAATGTCAGGTGATAGGATGGTGCATTGTCATCAAAACCGGCAAGACCCGCATTGTACAGCTGGATTGTCTGTGGACTTGCATCATCCTTGTCCAGCTCATACAGGAACGCTGCCGTCAGTCCGAAGGCGAAGCCGCGAAATACGGCTTCCAGCCAGTCATACCTTTCACCGTAATCACGCATGAAGCTCATGGATACTGCCTGCGGCACCTCCTGGAAGGTCATTGCCAGGGCAATCATTGTCCTGTCAGAAAGGTTCCACAGGGACTCCATACCATGCTTCTTGAATTCCGGCATGTTGAATGGGAAGAAATGCTTCATATATGGTATGGTATCCATAACTTCTTCCCGGAGCATCTCGTTTTTCGGCAGATAGACCTGATTGTATTCCACAAATTTAGCTGTCGTAGGCAAGGCTGTCATGATGCCCATCAGGCCATACTTGCAGGTAAAGCCCTTGATTGCCTCCATCCGAACTGTGCGCGTGGAGGCTTTTTTCATGCAGATCTGCCCAACGCCGACTGCATCCAACATCAGCTGTTTCGGATCAGTCAGCATGTTATACGGACGCGGCGTTGCATCGGCGGTTGGCAGCAGATAAAGCTGACCATCCGGGGCTTTCTTCCATTGATAGTCGCTATAACGGGTCCACCATGCGCTGGTGTGGGAAAATAAGCTGTTCATTCATCTGCCTCCTTCCGATCGTCCTGCTGTTCATTATTGGGGTATTTTGCAAGGAACAAGCGCTCCTCTTTTGTCAGAGACATGCCCTGTGCCTGCATCGCAGATAGTGCTTCATATGCGGCCTCTCGCAGCCGGAGTAACATAGTATCCTTTGTTCGGTATACTGCCTGAAAGCTTGAGCCGCGCAGTGCAGCCAGTTCTTTGGCTGGGATCTGCTTGATATACAGCAGATACAGACTTTCCCGGTGATTTCGGATCAGCTTCATCACGGCTTCACGCGCATATTCCTTTGTGGTGAAATCCTGCATTGTGTACATGCAATCAGCCAGCGCATCTTCAAACCGTCCGCGCTGCACCTGGCGGCGGATCGGGTCATTCAGATACCTGGGAAATACAGTTGCCGTTGAGGGGTCTGTATCGTGATCGACAGGTATATTGCCGCGCAGTAGTTCATGGTCACGCTCCAGGCGCTGGCGGTTAGCATCAAGCAGATTCCAGGTATCTGTGACCTTTTTGTATTCCCAGGGATATCGAGCTGATTCTTCCAGTCTGCGAAGTGCTTCACGGCGCAAATCACGTTTCAGCTTTTTCAGTTCTTTATCTTCCTGGGCTGGATGAACATCTTTGAGGCGAATAGCGTCTGTTGTGCTGCCGATATCGTCAGATTGCTTTCCACCATGGGAAGCAAGGAACATCTCTTCTGCGGCTATTTCCTCATCAAGGCTCATTTGAGGGTGATGCTGTTGAGAAAGCCGATCTTCATCAGCATCACTGTCCTCATCCTGTTCTTCCAGCAAAAGATCATCCGGATCATCCAATAGCTCATCGCTATCGAGGATGTTCTCATCATCCTCGGAAACATGCAGCCGTCTCATAGCATCACCTCCCTCGAATAACTGTTCTCACAAGGATGATACCGCTTTTGCTTTATCCATACAAGCGAACACTCGCAAGTTTCAAATATTTTTTTGTTTTGCTCCAAAAAATGTTGAATTTTAGGCTGATATTTCTCCTATAGGTGAAGGACGAATTGGTCGCTCAAACATTTTTTCATTTTCTTCTGCAAAAATGTTGAATTTTGAGCCCGGATTTCTCCTATACGTGAAGGGAGTTGATGACATGTACATCAAAATCAAAATGATCCAGGTGATGGATCGAATCCGAAAGGAAACAGGTGACCTTAAACCGCTGATCGACAGCATCAGAGAGCATGGACTGATCAATCCGATTACTGTGATGGATACCAGGGAAGGCTATGTATTGATTGCCGGATATCGGCGGCTTCAGGCTGTGAAGGCGTTGGGGGAGCACGATATCGTAGCAACTGTGCTGGACCCCAAGGATGCGGACGAGCAGCTGAAAATGGAAATCGATGAAAACGAAGTCCGGAAGGACTTCACCATCAGGGAGAAGCTGGCCTACGCTGATAAGATCAAAGTGGTCGAGCAGGCCAAGTCCCGTCAGAGGATGAGCGACCATGCTCGCGACGGCCACGATCGGAAACAGGCGTGTCCCAACGGAGACACCCCTGAAGTACAGGACCAACCTGTCAAAAAGCAACGGACTGACGATATCGTTGCTCAACGTGCCGGTTTCACCAGTAGACAGCAATATGAGCGTGCTTCATATGTTGCAGATCATAGCCCGGATCTGCTTGACCAGATCGATACCGGTGAAAAGAGCATCAGCGGCGCTTATGCAGAAGCCAAAGCAGGACAAAAAGAAGCCAGTCAAAAGGAACCGAAGATTGAGCTCTCCTCTGTCGGTTACTTCATCAATGAAGATGGCAAAAGGCAATATGGTCATATCGCCACACCTATGGATCCCGAACGCGGCCGACAGTTTGCTATCGGAGAGATTTCCAGACGAGTTGCTGCTATTCAGCGTGACTTAAATAGTTTGAAGCTGTCGTATGAAAATTACAGCAGCGCTGAAGGTGATGCCGAAGTGTCTCAAATGCTGGACGAATTGATTGAAAGCGTCCCAAGCATCTTTGGTGAACATTATGTTGGCAAGCATAAGGATCTGTAATCGACCGGCTAAAAAGGAGGTGGTGCCAATGATCGGATGACGATCATCCCATATTTTCTATCATACAGCGTAAGCTGTTTTTTATTTTGTTTACCCTGCACTGAGCAGGAGAAAGATGAGGTTACTATGCCCGAAATGAATACTACCCCTATCCTGATCGCCGTAGACCAGGGCTACGGCAACGTGAAGACGCCCCATTATATTTTCCCTACTGGCATCACTGCCTTTGACGAGGAGCCTGCCTTCTCCGCCGATACCCTGTATTGGGCCGGTCGCTGGTATGCCATCGGTGATACGCACAAGGAGTTCATTGCCGACAAGACCGCCGATGAGGATTTCCTGAAGCTGACCATGGTCGCCATTGCCAAGGAGCTGAAGCTGCGTGGCCGCACGGAGGCCGCCGTTCACCTGGCAGTTGGCCTGCCCCTGACCTGGGTAGGTCAGCAGAAGGAACGCTTCTCCCGGTATCTGACCCAGCTGCGTATTCTGGAGTATCGCTACAACGGCACCGACTATACCATTGAGATCGTCGGACTGGAGATGTATGCCCAGGGATTTGCTGCTGTGGCAGATAAGCTGCGTGATTTCACCGGCGTGAACATGCTGTGTGATATCGGCAACGGCACCATGAACATCATGTACATCAACAACGGCCTGCCTATCAGCAACCAGTGCTATACCGAGAAGTTCGGTACGCACCAGTGCATGCTGGCAGCGCGGGAGGCGCTGATGCGCAGGCTCCACATCAAGGTGGATGACAGCATCATCGAAGCAGTGCTGCGTACCGGCACTGCCGAGGTCGATCAGTCCATCATCGACACGATCACCGAGGTTGCTACTGCCTATGTAGCCAACATCATGCGCAGCCTGCGTGAGCATGAGTACAATCCCATGACTGTGAAGCTGTGGTTCATGGGCGGCGGTGCCTGTCTGGTAAAGAACTTCGGTCAGCTGTCCGGTGAGCGCATCACGATCATCGATGACATCCAGGCCACGGCCAAGGGCTACCATCGCCTTGCGGCCAAGGCACTGCGTAAGCGTGGTGAGCCCTTTGAAGAGTGACCATCTGATCAATTTCTGTGTCCGGCTGAACCTGAATAACCCTCGTCATCGGGTGGCATGGGAGCTGTTGAAAAGTTCTGGTGCTTCCTATGCCACAACAATCGTGGACGCACTCGTTGCTGTCAAAGAGGGAAAGGTGCAATCCGATCTGCTTCAACAGATGGAGAGCACCTTCCGCCGTGTGCTGGACGAGAAACTCCAGGCCATATCTGTTGTGTCGGGTGCCGTCGAAATGGCAGAAACGGCACCGCAGGCTATGGGCGAAATCTCCGATGAGGATTTCGACATTGCCGACAGCTTTATGAGCAGCCTGGGTATGTGATACTAAAAATAGTATCACTGCCTCTTGCCCCGAAAAAGTAGTATCGAAAATGATACTACTTTTTTTGCGGGCGGGAGTCCAGAGGGCCGCAGCCCTATGGGCTTGGTGCAGGGCGGCAGCGCCTGCCGGGAATCCAAAGGGCAGCGCCCGTGGGCTTGGTGCAGGGCAGCAGCGCCTGCGCGGGATGCAAGGGAAAGGCCCTTGCTCTGGGTCCAGGGGCGAAGCGCCATGGGTCGGGTGCAGGGTGACAACGCCTGCCGGGAGTGCAGAGGGCAGCGCCCTTGCTCAGAGTCCAGAGGCGACGCCTTTGGCCCACGGCACTTTGCAGCACGCAGTGCTGAAAGTGTCATTGTGGGTAGTAACACTTTCGCAAAGGTGTTGTCCCAGGTTACCCGCCAACCCCAGGCTCCCGACCCCGTACCTCCGTAACCTATCGACCTACCTAACGAATGAAAAAGAAAGAGGAATGCTATGGCCAGAAACGACGGTATCGACCGTACCTCGGCCCGAAACCAGTGCCTGACGGAAAAGGACATTGGCAAGATCGAGGGCCACAATGAACGTGAAAACCAGTCCTATACGAACCCGGATATCGACCCCAGCCGGTCTCATCTGAATGTCCACTTCAAGACTCCGACCGGCAGCTATGCGGAGATGTTTGCGCAGATGGAGGCAGACGGACAGATCTCCACCCGCGGCCTCAAGCCCGACGCCTATCACTACGGCGAGATGGTCTTCGATGTGAACACTGCCTACTTCCATAATAACGGCGGCTATGAGTACGCGAAGCAGTTCTTTGCCGAAGCTTACCAGGCAGCAGTGAAGATCGTCGGCGGTGAGCAGTACATCCTGTCTGCGGTCATGCACGCAGACGAACGGAATCCCCGGATGAGCGATGCCCTGGGATACCCCGTTTTCCATTATCATCTCCATGTGGTCTATGTGCCTGTGGTAGAGAAGCAGATCAAGTGGACGAAGCGCTGCAAGGACCCGAAACTGGTCGGCACAGTCAAGCAGACGATCATGCAGGTCAGCGCCAGCAAGAAATGGATGTCTGATCCTGTGCTGGACGAGCAGGGCAAGCCCATGTACAACGCCCAAGGTAAAGTGATCCTGAACAAGTCGTACAGTATCTTGCAGGATCAGTTCTACGATCACATGGTCGCTGCCGGGTACACCAATATCCAGCGCGGCGAAAAGGGCAGCACCGAACAGCATCTGACAGTGCTGCAATTCAAGACCATGAAGGAAGAAGAACGCCTGGCCCAGGCCGAAGCCCGGCGTGAACAGGCGGAGGCCGACCAGGTTGCTGCCCAGGATGCCGCCGCAGATGCTCAGCGTGCAGCAGAACTTGCCCAGCACGAAGCAGCTCATGCACAGGCAGAAGCCGAGCGTATCAATCAGGAGATCCAGCAGGCCGACGCCCAGCGCGAGCAGGCGATGAAGGAAGTAGCCCAGGCACAGGAGGCCGCCGCCCGCGCCAGGGCAGAGGCAGCAGAAGCAGCCGAACTTGCCCAGGAGATGGAGCAGAAGGCTGATAAAGCGAAGAACTGGCTGGATAAACTGCTGACCGCCAAGAAGGACGTAGTAGACAAGGTAGCTGCCATCGGCAATGTTGATGAGATGCTGCCGAAGCCCGGTCTGCTGATGAGCAAAAGCGATTACCGTGATAAGGTTGCTCTGCCCGCATTGCGGACGGTGTTCAACTGGTGCCGTGAAGCAGTGCTGAAGCTGCGCAAGGAGCGCGAGGAGCATCAGGCAACGCGTAAGGCGCTGATGCAGGCCAACCGGAAGGTGGAGCGGCTGGAGGAAACCAGCAGCGAGTACCGCGACCGCGCCTCCAAATTTGACCGCCTGGTGGAGATCCTGGGGATCGACCGGATCAACCAGATGTTTGCCGAACATGACGAGCAGAAGCGCAGCCGACGCCTGGAGCATCGGCGGAATGACGGTGCCCGCTGATAACCACTGAACCACAAAAAGAAAGGATGATTCACAATGACCACTGGTCAACAGAATATTATCTCCCAGGCACACTCGATCATGGGTGTGCCTTTCTTATTATCCTATGAAAAGCGAGGTACTATATGGCTCTGTTTAGCTATGTCAAGGCGTCTGTCTCCACCCGGCAGGCAGCCGAATACTACGGGGTGAAGGTCGACCAGCATGGGATGGCCTGCTGCCCCTTCCATCACGACCGGCATCCGTCCATGAAGGTGGATGATCGGTATTATTGTTTTTCCTGTCATGAGACCGGCGATGTGATCAATTTCACCGCCGGTCTTTTTCATACCAGTCAGTATGAAGCGGCACAAAAGCTGGCTGCTGACTTTCATGTTGCTATTACCGATGATGACCGCCCAGGGCAGCAACGGAAAAAGGATAAGAAGCCTTTCATACCGTTCAAACCCGACCTGGCCGGATTATCTGCACGGCTGGAATCCATCAAGGCGGAAGCAGCCCTGCAGGAACGTGAGGCTTGGATCAAGCGTGCTGCTGATGTGCTGACAGAGTACCGGCTGCTGCTCCACGAATGGAGGGTGCAGTATGCTCCGCAGAACGTGGATGAGGAGTGGCATCCGCGTTTTGTGGAGGCCTGTGCTCAAAATGAGATCGTGGACTATCTGTTCAGTCTGATCGATGATCCGCTGGAACACGACTATTTCTATGAAAACTATAAAGGAGAAGTGAAACGTATACATGACCGAATTATTGAATACCGATCAGGATCAGATCATGCAGCCTGAATCTGATGCAATCATGACGATCCCGGCGGCAAAGGTCAATCCCAACTGGGAACCGCCTATGCCGGAGGAACAGATGGAAAAGGCGTACAGCGCTATTCGTAATACGCTGGAGCGCAATGACAAAGGGCAGGTGATCAGTTCACTGCAAAATGTGGTCATTGCCTTGCAGCATGATCCGATCCTCAGTGGTCATATTCGCCGGAATCTCTTTACGGAGAAAATGGACATCAACTGCGAACTGCCGTGGATTCGCACGGGCACGACGCTGGATGACACTGATTTATCCTTTCTGATGCTGCACCTGGAAGTCCATTACGGCATTCGTGTGGATAAGCCGTTGATGCATGCTCTGAGGATCGCGGCAACCACCGAGGCTTTTCATCCTGTCAAGGAAAGGCTGCTGAGCCTGAAATGGGATGGGGTGCCTCGTGTTCGGGAAGCTCTGCACCATTTTCTCGGCGCTGAGATCAACGATTATAATGAGAACTGCCTGAAGGTTTTTATGTTCGGCGCAGTCAACAGGGTGTTTCATCCTGGTAGTAAATTTGAGCTTATGCTTGTTCTGGTCGGCGGCCAGGGCGCAGGTAAAACGACATTCATCCGCTATCTGGCGATGGATGAGGACTGGTTCTCCGACGATATCCGAAATATGAGCGATGACAAGATCTTCCACCGGCTGAACGGCCATTGGATCATGGAAATGTCTGAGATGGTTGCCACGGCCAATGCGAAAAGCATTGAGGAGATCAAGTCCTTCCTCTCTCGTACAAAGGATTTCTGCCGTCTGGCCTATGATCGGTTTGGCAGCGATCATCCGAGGCAGACGGTCTTTGCCGGAACAACCAACCGTCTGGATTTCTTGCCCCAGGATCGCAGCGGCAACCGCCGCTTCATGCCGGTGATGGTGCATCCCGAATTGGCTGACTGTCATATCCTGGACAATCCGGAGGAATCCCGATATTACTTTGAGCAGATGTGGGCCGAGATCATGGTTTCCTATCTGAATGGCGACTATCGAACCTATTTGACTAAGGAGGACGAAGCTCATCTGAAAATGGAGCAGGAAATGTTCTCCCAGGAGGATACGCTGGCGGGCCGGATCTTCGCCTTCATCGAGAATTACGAAGGGGACCGCCTCTGTTCCATTCAAATTTATAAGGAAGGCCTGGATCACCTGACGGATGATCCGAAGTCTTTTGAAACCAGGGATATCTGTGAGATCGTGAACAACGGTATTGCCATGGGGTATATCACCGGCTGGCGGTCCTTCAAGAATCCGCGCCGATTTCCGAAGTATGGCAATCAGCGTGGGTGGGAGCGTGAAAGGAACGCTCCTGCACCAACACCACAGCCGGAACAGCTTGGTTTCACCGTCATTGAAAATGACCCGGATCTGCCCTGGAAGGACTGATTCTACTAACTAATGACTACAAAGACTACAAGACTACAAGCAAAACCAAACTTTTTCTGGCGATGACTACAAAGTCCGCCGAAAAAGTGTAGAAATGGCTGTAGTCATTGTAGTCTTGTAGTCATTCAGTGGCTGATAGACGAATAGCTCAGTTGGGCCTGTATGGAGCAAACCGTACAGGCTTTTTGTTTATCACAAAACGACGCGAGCCATTGATATATGACCCGCGCGAATAAAAGAAAGAAGGAAAATGAATATGAAAAACTTGATGAATTGCTCTATGAATCGCATGGTACTGATGACTGTCACTTCTACCGTTGACATTTGTTGGGCTTTACATGCGACGGGGAAGGAGGGCTGCTATGAAGTATTTCGATGTTCCTGAACAAAATGCGGCTTTTCTTCGCCATATTGATATCCTTTATCAAATGATTGAAAAATATGGCGGTAATGTTGTTTTTCCTCCGGAGGATGAGATGAAGACTCGTTGGGAAAACATTTTACAAAGCATACAGGAGAATGAAGACAATAACTCCTTGACAACAAAGCCAGCAGCATGATATGATGGTGTTGGGACAACATAATCGAACGGTACTATCTCCCTGTCTGCACATGATGTGTGGACAGGGAGAGGCAGGAGAGCACATGAAACAGCGAATCAAATGCTTTATCTATACCCGTGTTTCTACCTCTATGCAGGTCGAGGGTTATAGCCTGGATGGTCAGAAGGATCGTCTTCGCAAGTATGCTGACTATCAGGACTATCAGATTGTCGGCGAGTATTGTGATGAAGGTAAATCGGGTAAGAATGTCGAAGGGCGACCTGAATTTCAGCGGATGCTGCGGGACATTGAATCCGGCGAATCCGGTGTTTCCTTTGTTCTGGTGTTCAAGCTGTCCCGCTTTGGCCGCAACGCTGCGGATGTGCTGACGTCTTTACAGCGCATGCAGGACTATGGCGTAAACCTGATCTGTGTCGAGGATGGCATTGATTCCTCGAAAGATGCTGGCAAGCTGATGATTTCTGTTCTATCCGCTGTGGCAGAGATCGAACGTGAGAACATCCTGGTGCAGACCATGGAAGGACGGCGTCAGAAGGCCAGGGAAGGACGTTGGAATGGTGGATTTGCTCCTTACGGCTATAAGCTGGAAAATGGTGAGCTGCTGATCGAGCCAGGGGAAGCCGAGGTCGTCAGGGTGATCTTTGAAAAATACACCACCAGCTCCATGGGCACACAGAAAATTGCCTACTGGCTGAATGAACGTGGATATAAGAAAATCCAACGCCACAACAATAAGCTGGAGGCATTCACCGGCTCGTTCATTGTGGGCATCATTGACAATCCTGTGTACTGCGGAAAGATTGCCTATGGCCGCAGGCACAATGAAAAGGTACCTGGCACACGCAATGAATACCACATCGTCAGGACAGAGGATTACATGCTGGTGGATGGTCGCCATGAGGCTATCGTCACAGAAGAACAGTGGCGTATTGCGCAGGGTCGTCGGTCAAACACAAATCAACGTCAACCCAAGACACACAGTCTTGAGCATGAGCATGTGTTCTCTGCCATCCTGAAATGTCCCATTTGCGGTAGTGGTATGTATGGTAATGTGAATCGCAAGAAAAAAGGCGATGGCACTTACTATAGAGACTATTTCTACTATGCCTGCAAGCACAGGCTTCATGTAGATGGAAAACGCTGCGATTATCATCACCAATGGGGCGAAGATATAATTGACAGCGCAATTGTGGAGGTGATTCGGAAGCTCATAGCGAATCCCAAGAGTGAACAGGAAATCAGAAATCGGATCAGCAGGTCCATTGACACCGTTGAACTGGAGAAGGAGCTGGAGGTACAGCAGAAGCAGCTGCGCCAACAGATCGGCACCAAGGACAGGCTCAGCGAACAAATGGACCGTCTGGATTATGACGACCCTCACTATGACCGAAAATATGAGGACCTTCAGGAACGCCAGAATCGCGTGTATGATCTGATTGCTGAAACCGAGGCCAAGATTGCCGATGTACAGATCAGGTTGGAGAATGTGCGTCGGGAGAAGATCTCAGCAGATCATGTGTATCAGTTCCTGCTGTGCTTTGATCAGCTGTATGACCAGTTCACTGATGCGGAAAAGAAGATCTTCATGAGCAGCTTCATTGAGCGCGTAGAGATCTATCCCGAACGGCAGCCGAATGGTCAAATCCTGAAACACATCGAATTCAATTTCCCGGTGTTTTATCAGGGGGTTGAGACCAAGGAAATTTGTTGGGACACAGACGGGACTGTCGAGACGGTAGTATTGATGTCACGGGTTAAGGAC
>Ga0247610_10003679_pt1 | contig 16697 bp, 9 predicted proteins | sample 174DNAGHGhighgp2_FD_193483 | JGI IMG/M metagenome (GOLD analysis project Ga0247610, IMG submission 193483) | Sheep rumen microbial communities from Palmerston North, Manawatu-Wanganui, New Zealand - 1742 DNA GHGhigh gp2 | ecosystem: Host-associated > Mammals > Digestive system > Stomach > Rumen ... | reverse complement strand
TGATTCCATAATAATCTGCATGTCTGGAACAGCTCTCAATTCAATTGTTTTGTAACCGATGTAGGACAGCTGTAATGTAGCTTTGTCCGGCACCGTGAGTTCAAAATTGCCATCGAAGTCCGTGACCGTACCGGTTGATGTACCTTTCACAAGAACACTTACACCAATCATCGGTTCAGAGCCGTCGGCATCGATAACCTTACCTTTTACGTTGATGTCAGCAAAAGCCGCCATCGCCAGTGTTAGGCAGAGAAAGATTGCTTGTAATCGTTTCATAAGAGATTAGTTATTTGAGGTTAATTTTAAAAGGTAGTTTCGTTCAAAAGCGACTTTTATCTTCGGATCGCTTCCTTTGACCTCGAACTCACGGGGTTCGTCCGCCGTGTATTCGACCGCGGTATAGGTCTTTGTGGGATCCAGTCCGCGGAGCTCTAAGGTTCCGTTATAGGAAGGAACAGGAACGGTTGCTGCATCTACATGTGCCGGATCCATCGCTCCTTCCGGAGCTATAGGATCTACATAGAAAGCGTAATAGAGCGCGTCGTTCTGGCGAATCACGTGTGCCTCCGGATAATCAAATCCCCAGGTGTAGAGATTCAGGTACTCTCCGCGGGCAAGGTTGTTCTCCTTGTATATCTTCATCCATTTGCGGAGCAGTTGCTCTTTCTCCGGCGTAAGGAGGAACGGACCTTCGTTCCAGTCGGGATTGTCCTTGGGCCATGTGAACTTCGTGCCGATAACCGAGCCCGTACCTATCTGTGTAGCGAAATCATTGCCGCCGTCGGTCAGTTCGATATGGTCTCCGTAATAAGCGAGCTGAGGCGCCATCGCGGCATAGGCTTTGCGTTTCATACGTACCTGACGCGAACTCATCGGGTCGGAGGCTACTGCCTGGTTGATTTCAGAAACGAGGAAATAGTTCACTGCGCAGCCACACGGACAAACCTGGATCACTGCGTCCGGCTTCATCGCCCGTGCCTGATCATAGATCTTACCGAAATAGGACGGCATTTGTTCCGGTGCGTCATAAGCGCTCTCCAGCCCCGAAGTCTCGTTATAATCCGGCAGACAGCAGTTTAGGTGCTGACCGTCGATCTTCAGACCGTCGAAGTTCCAACGCTCGAGGAACATCTTCAGCAGGTCGGTTGTATAGGCATCCACAGCCGGATTGACGGGAGAGAGATACCAACTGTCCCACCATGTGATATATTCGTGTGCCCATTCTTCGGTCTTGAGCAACATCTCCGGGTGCTCTTTCACGAGCTTCGTGTCCGGATCTGCCGCCAACGGTGCCCACCATAATTTGGCTTTCATGCCGCGTTTGTGTACTTCGTCCGTGATATGACGCATATCTTTGTCACCACCGGGGAAATACTCGTTGGTGTTCCAGTCACCCTCTGCGATCTGATAACCGTCGTCTATATCCACCCAAGTGAAACCGAGTTCAGCGACTTTGTCCAGCGTACCCAATACCATATCCATCTTGAACGGGCGTCCGTATCCCCATGCGCACCATACCGGTTCGAAAGCCTCCGGCTCGGACGGTTTCATCGTTACGCCTTCGTTTGCCTGCATATAATCCGAGAAGATCCGGAGGGCGTTGAAATAATCGCCTTTGTGGCTCAGACGGAAGGCTTTGAAACAATGCAGCGTATCGCCTTGTGCCAGTTCGATCGGTTCCGGCAGGTCGTAACGCAGCGCCATCGTCACTTTGTTGTCATAGCGTTTCCACTCCACCGGCATGGAGATCATGCGCAGCACCGGTTCGAACAGACCGATTGCCTGACCGCCGTCTTTCTGCCATAGATCCACTACCGGAATACCACCTCCGTAGTCGGAGTTATTCATGCCAAGGTAGTTGTCTTTTTGGAATCCTTCGGTTACCGGTAGTACCCAGTCCATGCGTGCGGACGAACTGCTCGGCTGGAGTGACCACACGACGCTGTCTTTCGGCTCCATCTCCGTGCGGCAAAGTTCGTAGGCCTTGACGGTAACCGGTTTGCCCTCGTTGACAAAGAAAGTCTCTACAACCTCCAGACCCTCTACTCCTTCTACCGGTGTCACTGTTTGGTGTTTGCTTACTTTCATGCCATTCTCGCTGTACGGGAACGATTGCATGTCGGCCTCGGCGCAGATCAAGCGCTCACTATCCGGTTTCGAGCATCCTATCAATGCCACCGCCGCAAAGATATATAAGAAGCTGTGTTTCATAAATGACTACATTACTAAATAAATGACCAAATGGAAAATGAACAAATGGTAAATTACTTATACTCCGTCAAGATACGCTCTGCGTTGTCGTGATAGATCTTCTTCAGCACCTCGTCCGGCAGATTGAATCCGCTCAATGCCCAATGGTAACCCAGTTCCGGGCAATAGAAATGCTCGTCATTGGTCTCCAGCACACGGAAGATCGTACGGTACATGTCCGGACTCATACCGTTGTCTGTTCCGAAAAGAACGCGGTCTTGATATTTAATAAGGAACTCACGCGTAGCGCGCGGCGTGTGCGCGGATTCCGCAACGCGAGCTGCGATGTCAACGTACATGTTCGGATATTTGTCCAGCAGCGCCCCCAGACGTGGCCAATCGTGACTCATATTCAGGTAGTGACAAGCGATGAAGATGGTGTTCGGGTTCTCGCGGACTGCGTTCTCGAAGGTTTGTACCAATTGGTTGTAACCTAAGCAGTTTGTGGTGTCCACATGCCAAGTTACGGCGTTGACCAGGCCGTCGTTGGTCTCGTCCATCGGCAGGTACATCCAGTACGGCTCAGCAATATGAATGCTGATCGGCATTTTCAGCTCGCCTGCCTTCGCAATCAGCGGTTGGATACGCGGGTCGTCAATATGAATACCCGTGCCATCGCCCGGACGGGCGTACGTATCACCTTCGCCCTTGTCGCCTAACTCGCCGACTCCGATAGCGCCCATCTCATGATAGCGTTCCAGTGTCTCGCAGGCTTTCTGAATACCCTCTTCGCTCATGTCGGTATAGTCGAAGCAGCACCAGAAACGGAAACGATCCTTGTGCGCGTCGTAAGCTGCTACATACTCCTCAAACGGACGTCCGATCCACGAACAATGCATGACCGCTGTGTTCAGCACGCCAACCTCGTCCATCGTTTTGCACCATTGGGCAATCTCTTCCTCCGTCTCTGCGTAGTCGTGAGCGTGCATGTCGATAATATCGAATTTGGCGCGTTTCACCTCCGTCACCGGAATATTGTTCACAACCACCGGAGCAAAATCCTTCAGCAATATCTTGTCCGCAGGACCAGCCGCTGCCTCCTCCTCTACTTTCGGTTCACTACATGCCGACATTACGAATGCGGCGAAAACTAATGCTAAAAGATACCAAGTTTTTTTCATAACGCTTTCAATTTTGCGTTGCAAAATTACAATTTTTTCTCTAATTGTATAGTATCATATAATATGCTCTAAAACATATATTCGAAACTTAAAGTGTTAATACGTTTATTTTCTGTGATTTAAGATGGATACGGAGGATATATAATGATATTTCGTAATATTTCGAAACTATAGAATGAAACTTTTTATTTGCATATTTCGAAAATAAGTAGTAACTTTGCAGCCGATTTTTAATTCCAAGTTATAAATCCGTCCTGAACTTCCTGGCGAAAAATGGGAGAAAAGTCATTTAAAACTATATCTACCATGAATACCTCATCGGCAAAAGAGCGCAGAGCGTTGATATTGCGCATGTTAGAGCAAAAAGAAGAGGTCCGTGTGACCGACTTGAGTCGTGATACGGGAATATCGGAAGTGACCATTCGAAAAGATTTGACGATACTTCAGCGTCGTCATCTTCTTCTTCGCACTCGTGGAGGCGCGATGCGTAAACCCGTAGAAAATCTGAATGAAGACACGACTATAGCGAAGAAACGGATGTTTAATTTTCATGAGAAAGAGCGAATAGGTGAAGAGGCAGTCAAACTGATTAAAGACGGTGATTACATTATGTTAGACTCCGGCACCACGACGATGGAGGTAGCTCGTCATTTGGGTAGTTTCCAACATCTACATATCATCACGAATGCCATGAATATCGCAGCCGAACTGATTAATTACAAGCGTTTTGACGTGGTTTTGTTAGGCGGTAACGTACGAACAAACAGCCTGTCAACAGTAGGTCCGTTAGCCTTATCGGTGTTGCGTAATTTCAGTCGCTACAAATTGTTTTTAGGCGTAGATTCGTTCTCGTTAGAGAACGGTATATCTACCCCCAATCTTGAGGAGGCGCTTCTTAACCAACTAATGATCCAGCAAGCAGACAAGGTGATAGCCGTTTTTGATTCTTCCAAATTCAACAAGCGGAGTTTCGTACACATAGCGAATGCCAATGAGCTTGACTGTATAATCACAGACAGTGCCATTCCCAATGGATTGGCCTCCAAATTGCGCGCAGTAGGAATAGAGGTCAGGGTAGTGTGACAATCGGCTGTCACAGGTCAGATTTAGTTGTTGTGTGAAGGTTATTAGTTGTTAAAGGGAAACAGCAATCTTAATAATCGTATATATTTCGGGTGTAAATAAAACCTCGTTAAAAGGTCGTTAAAAGGTCGACATGCTCTCGTAGTGCCAAAATCTTAATAATCGTGTATGTTTTTACAGCGCTGAATTACGCTAAAAAAGATAAAGCACCCTCGCAAAGCGAGGGCACTTTTTTATGAACCGTGATTTCGGAATATCGGAATCACGTGTTAAAGAGAAATCATATTAGCGAATTTCAGTTCCGAGTGCGTTGTATTTAACGCCGTTTTTGATGATAACGAGTTGTCCGTTCTCGAAAGTTTTGATAGTCATTTCTTTGACAGTGGTGTTGCTGATGGCGGTGTGTTCAGTCGGTGCGACATAGAAGAATCCGCTATACCATCCGTCCACATTCCCTTCGGGTCGGAAATAAATGGTCGTAGCTCCAGCGTGCTCAGCGTCCACTTTGTAGTTGTTCCCCATTCCGTCTGGGAACCAGGTCGTATTACCTCCTTTGACGCCGATTACTTTGAGTTCATCATTCAGCGCGAGGGTTATGTTAAGCATGTACTCGCCTTCGTTTTTCGGGTTCGGGCTGAATTTGTACGCATCGTTAGCTTTCCAGTCGTTCATGGAACCGGCAACGAAATACTCCACTTCCGGAGCGACCTCTGGCCACCAACGCGGGTCGCCAAGGTTGGAGGCATCTTTACCGGCACCGAGTGCAGGCGAACCTTCTCCGAGATGGAAGTCACCGTTAGCGGCATCGACGAAGAGCGGGTTTTGCTCTTTGATGCAATTATTTTTGGCAACATCCCCGTGAATGCCCCAGTTGTCATCTTTTACATAATTGAAAGTAAGGCAGTTATCGGCATTTGCAACGTCTCGGATAGCTCTGATTCCATCCGCGCTTTCCGGCAACATGAAGATACAATTGGAGACAACAGCTCCAGGTGTTTTGATTTTACCGATAGCGGCGTAGTCGGTGTTCATCGGTTGTACATTGTAGAAGGTACAATGGTCAACGATCACAGAGCCTTCTGTTGCGCGTGAATCAATAACTCCAGCCCAGAAAGCTTCCGTATCCGTGGAAATGTTGGCAAACGTAGAATTGTTGATACTGAGATTGATGGATCCGGTATTCTCAATGAAGACAATGCTTTTCATGCAATCGTGGAAATAACAATTGTCAATCGAAATGGAGGCGAGTCTTCTGCTGGATGTAGCCTCAATCATGGCTTTGTTCTTAGCCCATCCATAGAATTCACAACCGTTGAGAACAACGCGTTTGTTGTCCGAGTCGTCGGCAGCAACAATAACATAGTCGTAACTACCAATAGTACTACAATCAAACTTGATGTTGACAAACTCAGCTTTCGCACCTTCTTTCAAGCGAACCGGTGCAGTCGGTTTGAGAATAACTTCAGCCCCTTCCGCCGCGCGTACCGTCACTTCTTTTCCGGTAAAAGCGAGGTAATCGGTAGCCGATTCTTCGTAAGTACCGGCAGCCATAACGATCTCATCTCCTGAAGCCGCGTCATTCAAAGCCAATCGAAGCGCGTCCGGAGTTTCATTGTTGATGTTAATCACCGCAGCGTTTACCGAAAACGCACAAAGCATAGCAGCTGCAAAAGAGAAAATTTTTTTCATAAGACATTATAATTTAAAAGGTTATTAAAAAGACTTTCAGAAGTTCCCTGCCAGCAGTCATTATTTGAATTCAGTCTGCGGGCAGAGAACACCTGTAAGCATGTATTTATTTGACAGTTTGTCCGAGAACGTTATAAGTTTGTCCGTTCTTGCGGATAAAGAGTTGTCCGTTTTGGATGAATTTCTGTCCGTTTCTTGGAGTTACGTTAACCGTTTCGTATCCGGAAGGCATTGTGTGCTCTTTGTTTCGTTTCACCTTGATGGTGTTGAACAACTCGGAGTTACCCTTGTCATCTGCTTTGTAGGATTTGAGTTCCAAACCATCTTCAGTTACATTGACGCGTGTGTAACTCGGTGCTTTCGGCTGTCCGAACATTGAGGTGAAGAGGTCAAAATAATCTTTCACATTATGATGGTTATCGTCAAAGAGAAGTTTTGGATCGGTGGTGTACATCTCTTCCATTTCTTTCCTGCTGTATGGATAATAGCGTTTACGACCGCAAGTAGCTCCAATGAAATAGACAGTTCCTTCGTCCGTTACCAAGGTACCTCCTTCTTTCCCGGTCATGTTCATTTCAGTATTGGTAGGAACCGTTTTTACGTCACTAACAGCCCCCTCCACCACAGTACGTGTATCCGGATTGACCGGTCCAATGACTTCGTAAGTGTGGTCGTGTCCCTGTATAGCGAGGTCAATCTCACACTCTTTGAAGACCGGTAACATGATTTCCCTGAACATCGGTATTTCGCTGTCAATGGAGTGTCCAGATCCGGAGAAGATGTTTTTATGTGAGAGTGTGACACGATATTTCGTGTTAGGGTGCATAGCGATTTGCTCTTTGAACCAGTTCTTGACATCGTTGCTGAGGTAGGTCGATTTCATGGACGATTCGCTACTGCCGGAAGCTCTCCACCAGTCTTGTAGCGAATAAACCAGGAACAGAACGTCTCCATAAACGAAACTATAGGTGATACCGTGGAATTGCGGTTTCGTTTTCGCCGCTTCATAGAATCCCCAGTCGGTATTGAAATGGTAGTCGTAGTTGAGGTTTTCGCTGTCATCGTGGTTACCGTCCGTAGGAACAATAGGCATTTTCATGATGACGGGTTTGATGGACTCCTCAAACCATCGTTCCCACTCCCACTCGGAGTTGCTCTTGGTACCAGTTTCCACGAAGTCTCCCGGGAAGAGACAGAATTTAACATCTTTCTCATTCTTGGCAGCCGCAGTAGCACACCAGCGTGCATTCTCTACATATTCTGCATCTTGGATATGACTATCGGACATGTATATGAACGAGAAGTCGCCTTGTTCTTCCGCTTTAGTGTCGAATGTGGCAATTGAGCTCCAGTGTCCAGGATACCCTACACGCCACGAGTAAGTTGTGCCCGGTTGGAGGTTCTCAGCCAGGGCTTTATGGCTTACATAAGTAAATTTCGTGTTGTTAGCTATTTTGGCAGCTTTAGCGATACCGGAAACAGAAACGGCATAATTGAGCGGCACGGTGGTTGTCGGCGTAGCCTCAATAGTGATAACCCCTGTTCCTGCTTCAAAATCTTCCGCTTTGGCATTAGCTTTCGGTATTAGTTGTACAGAACCTTTGGAAACCCCCTCGTTGGTAAACCAGCAGAAAGCCATACGCGTCATAGGATCGCCATTGATATTTGCGACCATGTTATAGGGTTGCTCTTTACCGACGAGTAATGCAGCGGCTGCATTCATCTCTTCAATTTTACCGGCGATGATAGTAACGTCTTCGCAAGTAGCGCTGTCAATGCGTGCCGCCTCTTTTGCGATGAGGAACGGAATAAATGAAGGCACGGTGTAGTCTTCCATTTTGTACAATTCATCGGCTTCCAGTACTTCGTGTGGGTAGTAAACCGGAGGTACTGGGAGTACAACCACGACAGCCGAAGCGGTGAAACCTCCTTCCTGCGTAGTGACATGTGCGGTTGTAGTATCCACTTTGACGCCGGTAACGGCTCCGTTGTGGATGGTAGCGATAGTCTCATCGTCGATGGACCAAATGAGGCGTTTGTTGTTGGCATTCAGTGGTTCTATGACGGCAATAAGTGTGCCTGATTGTCCCTGAATAACCTTGATGGTATCCTGCTCAATATGTACCCCTGTTACAGGAATAGCGACAGCATCCGGGTCGAACTCATATGCTCCGATATCAATGCCGTTGCCTTTAGGGCGTACGATGCCGTCGATATCTTTTTCGGGCGCACCTTCCATTTTTCCTTTATCCAGTAATGCGACAGAAGCATCAGTGAGAGAGAAATCGGCATTACAGATTGCAGCCCTTTCTCCTGCATTTTTAGGAGCACCAATGAATGCAGTCGGGTTGCGGAAATTAGGTCCACCTGCGTCGTTGTTCTCAGCAGCCAAGGTTAGGCTGAGCCAAGCGCTACTCTTTCCGAAACCTTCGTCGGCGACGTTATGGCTTGATTCGCTACCGTTGATATAGTTGGCAGGTTCGCCAGCCTCTTCGGGGTTACGGTTGCCCCAGAAGACGCAGTTGGTAGTGGTACCTTCGGAGTGCGTTCCCGGGTATTTTTCGCTAAAATTGTTACATACGGTGCAATTAATCATAGAGCCTTTGTTGTACACGGCACTGTTAGGCCATGATTCAGCTAATGTATTATTATATAATACACAGTTACGGATAGTGCTTCCAGCCTTGTTATAAATAGCACCTTGTGGTCCCTGACAGCCTCGGATGATACAGTTTTCTACAATACCGTGGTCGTTATAGATGGCGGCAGCAGATCCAGAACTGGCAGCAGAGCAGAACTCAATAATACAATTGCGGACAATAGCCGGAGAGTCAAACGAGCTGTTATGGTCAATAAAAACAGCTCCGGCAGTTCCGCCCCGGCAGTCCCGTATGATACAGTTACTCAGTATCATGTTGTCGCGCATGTAAATGGCACCTCCTCCCCAAGATTCATGTACTGCATTTTGGAGCGTCAATCCGTCGATGACAATCTGTGTGGTAGGCGGAGCATCGTATTTGACAATTACATATTGGCCGATGTCCGTTCCGTCAATGACAGTCTCATACTTTTCAATGTCACGTTTTCCAGTCGAGGCATCATAGCCACCCATTACGGTCATACCGTCCTGTACGGAGAACTTCTGGTTATACACTCCTTCTGCAATAAAGAGTGTGTCGCCGGCAGGTACGCCCCAAACAGCTGATTGGATAGTAGCCTTGGCGTTCGCCCATGACTTGCCGTCCAATGAATCATCGCCGTCCAATTTGACGTACTTGTTGCTTGCTGATGCGCACAATACTGTTGTGCAGAGCATCGTAAAGAATAGAAATCGTTTCATGATAAATTAATATTTGGGTTAAAGGATTTATTGTAAAGCCGGTACGGTATGCTCTTTAGTGCGTACGATACGCATTGTATTGATGAGCGTCACGTTCCCTTGGTCGTCGTCGGCGGTGTAAGAGTTGAACTCCAGACAATCGTCTTTGACGGTAATTTTTGTGAAACAAGGAGCCTCCGGTTGACCGAACATGCCGGTGAAGAGGTCGAAGTAGTTCTTTACATTATGATGTTTGCCGTCGAACAACAGTGCAGGATCCTCCGTATAGTCGGCTTCCATACGCTCGCGGCTATGCGGATAGTAGCGTTTATGACCGCAGGTGGCGCCGATGAAATAGAATGTGCCGTCATCCGTACGATAAGTGCCGTTCTTGTAACCGGTGCGGTTCTTATTGCCATCCATCGGTACTTCCTCACGGTCGGAGATAGCGTCAAGGATAGGTGTGCAGTCATCCGGATTGACCGGACCGATGACTTCGTAGGTGTGGTCATGACCCTGCAGTGCAACGTCAATCTCGCAAGCTTTCATTGTTGGCAACATGCAGTTTCTGAACAACGGCGGTTCCTCATCGATGGAGTGGTCCGAACCGGAGAAGAGGTTGAAGTGTGCCAGTGAGATGCGGTACTTGGTCATCGGATGTACAGCTGTTTGCTGGCGGAACCAGTAGCTCACGTGATCGTCTAAATAAGTGGACCAAGTACGGTTGAGTTGGTCGTATGACTCTCGCCAGAAATCCTGCATCGAGAAGACGAGGAACAACGCGTCACCATAGACGAAACTGTATGTGATACCTTCGAATTGTGGTTTGTTGGTGATGCTGATATTGAAATCGTTGTTTGTGTTGAAATGGTAAGTATAGTTTATGTTCGGGCTGTCGTCATGGTTACCATCCGTCGGTACTATCGGCATCGCCTTGATGACGGGTTCCATTGCCTCTTCGAACCAACGCTCCCATTCCCACTCGCTGTTAGCAATCGTACCGTCTTCGACGAAATCACCGGGGAAGCAGCAGAACCGCGCCTCCGGAACGGTCTTGACAGCCGCCAGCGCGCACCGGCGTGCTTCCTTGACATAGGTCTCGTTCATGATATGGCTGTCGCTCATGATGAGGAAGGAGAACTCACCTTGGGAAGCATCCTCCGTGCGGAAATGGCCGATCGGACTCCAGTGGCCTTCATATCCCACACGCCAGGAATAGGCAGTACCCGGCGTCAGGTTTTCCGCCAGTGCTTTATGGCTGATATACTTGTATTTAGTTCCTGCGCTCAAACCAGAAGCCTTGATGATATACGAACATATACCGGCGTAACGCAATGCTTTTTTTGTCTGTGTAGGCGTAGCCGCGATAGTCGTAGCTCCTTCAAAGTCTTCCTCCGTTGCGTTCTCCACGGCAACGATCTGTACTTCTCCCTCGGTGACGCCTTCGTTGGTGAACCAGCAGAAGCCCATCCTTGTCTTTGGGTCACCATTGATGGTAGCCACCATACAATAGGGTTCCGTCTTCGGCACCAGATTCTTAATCGCCTGATCCAGCGCCGCTTTGTTCGCCTCGGATGAGTCCGCGGCACACTTGGTCAACGCAATCTTGAAAGCCGTATGGCTTGGGACCGTATAGTCCGCTACGGTGTAGATGGTATCCAGCACCTCCCATCGGGTCATTTCGGTTTTGACGGTGTCCTCCGGATTAACCGGTTCTTCAGGACCTACCGGCTTGTCGCATGCCGGCAGGACAAAGCAGACGGCTAATAGCAAATAGTAGAATTTCTTCATATCAGTGTGTTATTTTAAGGGTGTTAAACAATTCTGTTTTTCCGTCATCCTTAACTTTGAACGACTCCAATAGGATATGGTCTTTTTTAACGGTAATACGTGTGTAAGAAGGTGCTCCCGGTTGTCCGAACATACCTGTGAAAAGGTCGAAATAGTTCTCTACCTTGTGGATATGTTGCGAGGCATCCATCTCGTCCCTCGTCAGCGGAGTATAGCGTTTGGCACCGCAAGTGGCTCCGATGAAATAAAGTGTTCCATCGGTCACATCATAGACGCCATCTTTTCTGCCGGTGATATTACTCAGATCGTCAGTCCGTACACTTTTCTGGTCCGATATGGCATCAAGGAGCGGCTTGTGCGTGTCCGGGTTGACGGGTCCGATAACTTCATATGTGTGGTCATGACCTTGTAGCACCAGATCCATCCGGCATTCTTTCATTACCGGTAGCATCGTCGCTCGCATCAGCGGTGTCTCTTTGTCGCGCTGGTGATCTGAGCCGGAGAAAAGATTCTTGTGTACTAACCCCACACGCCATGTGGCTTCCGGATGGGCAGCCGTCTGTTTGCGGAACCAGTTACCTAAGTCGCGCGTGAAATATTCGGATGTAGAGTTGGCGTAATCATATTCTCCGCGCCAGAAATCCTGCATCGAGAAAGCAATCAACTGCATGTCACCATAAACGAAACTATAGTTGATACCTGCGAATTGCGGGCGGACTTTGGTCTCCAGATTGAAAGTGGTGTCGGTATTAAAATGGTACGAATAATTGAGTAGCGGACTATCGTCATGGTTACCGTCAGTAGGCACTAACGGCATTTGCATCAGCACAGGCTGAAGTGCTTCTTCGAACCAGCGTTCCCATTCCCATTCGGAGTTATTGTCAGTGCCGGTATCAACAAAATCACCGGGGAAGACGCAGAAGCGCGCGTTCTTCTCATCGCGTGCAACTGCTTCCGCGCACAAGCGCGCTGCGTCTATATATTCCTTATTTTGTATATGGCTGTCGGTCATATAGATGAACGAGAATTCTTCTTGTTGGTCATCCGCAGTGCGGAAACGGGCTATCGGGCTCCAGTGACCCTTATATCCAACACGCCAACTGTAATCTGTTCCGGGATTTAGATTGTCAGCCAGAGCTTTGTGGCTTTCATAGCGGAAGGCAGTGTTCTTGTCTATCTTGGCTTCTTTGAGGATACCTGAAGAAGAAATCGCGTAATGAAGGGGCGGGGTAGTGGTAGTCGTTGCCGGTACGGTAATCACTGCGTCGGATGCAAAATCTGCGGCAGTAGCATTCTTCTTTGCGATAATCTGCACTACTCCTTCCGTCACACTTTCGTTGGTGAACCAGCAGAAACCCATTTTCGTCTTGGGGTCACCGTTGATGGTCGCCACCATGTTGTACGGTTCTTCTTTGGCAACCAGAACGGACGAGTCTTTGCTCATCAGAAAAGCGATGAACGAAGGTACAGTGTAATCCACCTTTCGGTAGAGTTTGTAATCAGTTGGGTCGTCTCTGTGCGAGGCGGGAGTCATGGCTGCTATGCGGTGGAACGGAGCACCGATGCTGTAGTCGGCAGCCAGCATGATAGCCTCTTCTGCGTCGGTCAGAGGCACACCGGCAAACGTGGCTGGGTCACGGAAATGCGGACCATCGGGCGCTTCGTTGTTATCCGACAACCATGGCTTTTCGAAGAAATGGTCTTCAAACCCCTCGTCGGCACGACTCTCGCCGGAGGTACTCTCATCGGACACATAGTTGGACGGATCGACAAAACCGTATTCGTTACGGTTACCCCACATGGTACAGGCATAAACCGAACTCTCCGAGTGGATTCCGCCGTAGCGGTCGCCGTAGTTATTGGCTATCGTGCAGTGTGTCAGTGTTCCGTCAAAATTGGCGACACCACCGGCATCTGGCCATTCGTGTCCTGTAGCGGAGCAGTTATGGATAAGACATTCTTCCAGCTTGGCGCCTAATGCTGAGGCTTCCGGCAAATCACCTTTGATGAGGACTCCGCCGCATTGCAAGCCACTACATCCGCGTATTGTGCAATACCGCATCCTAACGTTGCCACGCAACCATGCCGCGCCGCCACGCTGGTCATGACGTGCATTCTGCAGCACGAAATCTTCGATATAGGTGGGCAATACACAGTCTGCTTCACAACTCACTAACCGAGTGTTCATACCTGTGCCGTCCAGAATACTTTTGGCATAATGGCTGCGATTGCGGCTCCATGACTCGTCTGCTGTACATCCGCCGAGAATAGTAACACCGTCTTTTAAAACAATTCCCTCGTGGTATAATCCGGCTTCTACAAACAGAGTGTCACCTGGCTTGCAGTTGTCAATACCCAGCCGGACGGAGCCTTGCGCCGTCTCCCAACGCTTGCCGTCTTCACGGTCATCGCCATCTGTGCGCACATACCACGCAGCTGCTGACGCTTCAAGCGCCAGTGCTGCAAAGTATAATATGGTAAAATGTCTAAATGACACAATAAATATGGTAAATGATTATATGGTAAATCCGAACCGCTCACGCCCAATGCGTTCCACGTCTTCACGGCAGGTAAATGCAGTTGTACCTCCGGCAGCGGTTGTGTTTACGGCACCGGTCATGTTACCGTACTCCTGACAGCGATCAAGGGCGTCACCGGCTGCAAAACGGGTTAGGAAACCCGAGTTGAAACTGTCGCCTGCGCCGATGCAGTCCACTACGTTCTTGTTCAGTAGAGCTGCTTGTTTGCGGTCTGGCTCGCCCTTGCGAACCAATATACTGCCCTTGCTACCACATTTGATGACTGCTGCGTTGGTGTAAGGACGAATCTTCTCGATTGCCTCTTCCAAACTCTCGCTTCGGGTCAGGAACTTCAACTCCGTCTCGTTAGGCATGAACACCGTTACTAACGGCAGTACTTGTTTGTAATCCAGATCCCATTGCTCCATCGGATCCCATTGGCTGTCAAGCGAAACGGTTACGCCGTTCTCTTTGCACAACGCTAAAATCTTCATCAAATCACGCTTCACACCGCTCTGCATATAAATCGACGAGATATGGATATGTTTGGTCTCTTTGAAAACCTCCGGATTGATGTCTTCCAAACCCATATAATCCATCGCTCCCTGATAAGTCAGATTGGCGCGGTCCTCATCGTAACTCATGCATATAGTAGCGCCGGTAGCGTACTTGTCCTGACGAATCAAATAGCGAGTATCTACTCCTTTGGCTTTTAGCGAACTCTCTACCAAATCGCCGAAACTATCGTTTCCGATCATACCGCAGAAAGCCACTTTGGCACCCAGAGCCGCAGCATTGGCAGCGAAAATAGCTGTGGAACTACCCAATGTAAGGGTCATTTGTTTGGCAAACTTCTCCTTGCCTATTTCCGGTTCGCCTTCAATCTGATTTAAAATCAAATCCACGTTCAACTCGCCTAAAGCGACAATATCAAATTGTTTCATAAATGACTAAATTATTATTAAATGACTAAATAAATGAACAAATGGTAAATGACTAAATGGTAAATCACAGGAACTTTTTCCTGAAATTCTCAATCATCGAATACCAATTCTTGGGGTAGTCGTGCGTCATATCCGGATAGAAATGGTATTCTTTGTTCGCTGCAGGTGTCTTAAGGTTGTTGAAAGGCGCGATATTGGTATGTGGAGGACAAGTGCCATCCTTCAAACCACTCGTTGCCAGCACACCGCAAGAGATACGTGTTGCGAGGTTCTTCGTGTCGTAATAACTCAGGAAAGCATACATCTCCTCGTCCGTCAAACCCGCCTTCTTGGCTGCACTCTTGTAACTCGAACCCGGCCAGTCCACAATCTTGAAATAGTCAGGAAAGTCGCCAAGGAACGCTACGTTCGGAGTAATTGCCGTGAAAGGATAGTCGCTCAACGCAGCACAAGCGTAACAGAGCGCACCGCCTTGGCTCGAACCTTCTGCAAAGAGTTTGGTCATGTCACTCGTCTCACGGGTAGCCATAAACCGCACAGCCTGAACAGCATCCATGAACGCACCGCGGTAGTAATAACTATCCTTGTCGCCCACATGGTAAGCCAGCCAGTCGCCGTAGATATTCTCGCAGTCCTCGTCCACTCCGGGATTGCCGGTCGAAGCAGGACGGTTATTCAAATACTGCCCTCTATGAGACAGGTAGAACTCCGCATAATTGGACGAACCGCCGCTGGGACACTCACATTTGCTCTTGCTGCCCTGCGTGTCATAACCGTAGAAATGAACCAGCACAGGGTGTTTAGCGCCGTCTGTCGGCTCGCAGTAATAACCGCGAATCTTCACCGGATCGCCACTCAAACCGTCTGGTACAGAATACATCTCCACCAAATACACCTTGCGTGCCGAAGAGGATTTCTCTTTGATTTCCTTCAGTACAGGATTCATATCCACTGCTGTCAACTGGTCTTTGGCACCCTGCCAGTATTGGTCAAAATCAGGTTGCTTATCCGGAGCAGAAACGATGTCGAACGGATCAATCCCGAAAACAAGGTTTCGTGCTGTCTTACCGTTTACAAAACACATGGCGCGATAGAAACCCGGTTCCAAATTCTCAGAAGTGGTCACGGCATAGTTGCGCTTCGTGTTTCCTGCTAACTCCACCGTGTCTGTCATTTCCAAAACCAGTTGTTTGGTATCCGTTGAGATACGTACTTTGATGGCCAGTTGCGCTGGTTCGACTTCTGCGTTCTCTAACGTGATATTGAAGTACGGCTTGCCCTGCCAAATCATGTCTTCCGGCTCCACTACCGTCGTGTCATGAGGGTTGATGGGCGGATCGACAACTGTTTGGGGCTCACATCCGCAGGCTCCTAACAGCACGGCAGTTACCAGAGCTACAAAGAATATAAAATACTGTTTCTTCATAACTGATTCAATGTTCAAATGAACAAATGATAAATTACTTCAGGTAATCATTCAGATTAACGATGTTGAACGCGTTGTAGTACTTGTCCATGTTATGCTCGATGCGCATCAGCACTACTTCCTCCGCATGAATACCCAGACGCTCCAGATTGTCATACAGCATCTGGCGGGCTACGAGAACCTCCGGTTTCTGCCAAATATAACGGCAACCGGTCTTAACCAGCCATAACTGACGCTCCGGCGTACACTCTTTCAGGTCTTTGCCAACCTCTTCTCCATGCAGCCATTTCTTCCAACGGTTCGACTCATAAACGCATTGCCACAGCACATCGGTCATGTGGCTCAACTGAGCAATCTTACCCTCTGCGTGCAGTTTCTTCTCTTCTTCCTCAAGTTCAGCGAGCGCATCGTACTCGTTCATCGTGAACTCCGGTCCGACGTTCGCGGCTCCCATTCCTGCCTTCGGATAGTCCTCGGGGTTGTCCACATCGTCGGAATAGTGGCCCTTGATATAACTGCCGTACGGACGTACCTTAGCCGTCAGCTTGCGGGCTA
>Ga0247610_10003673_pt1 | contig 16713 bp, 11 predicted proteins | sample 174DNAGHGhighgp2_FD_193483 | JGI IMG/M metagenome (GOLD analysis project Ga0247610, IMG submission 193483) | Sheep rumen microbial communities from Palmerston North, Manawatu-Wanganui, New Zealand - 1742 DNA GHGhigh gp2 | ecosystem: Host-associated > Mammals > Digestive system > Stomach > Rumen... | reverse complement strand
GGGCAGACTGCTTCCGGTCCTTCTTCTCCTCGCGGGAGTGGGTGTTGCCGGCTGGTTCGGTTATCAGTATCTGAAGCCGGAGAGGAAGGGCGACCGTTATGCGGCGCAGGGTGCTTATCCGGAGGCGGTAGCGGAGTACAGGACCGCACTGGCATCGGATCCCTCGAATGCAGGGCTGTAAGAAAAACTGAGTTCCTCCTATCTGGCCTGGAGTGCCACGATCGAGGCGACTTCGGATTGGAGTGGTGCCTATCAGCTGCTTCAGACGGCGCTTTCGGATCTTCCCGGTGACCCGACGGTCAGCGATCATCTGGAATGGATCCGGGGAACCTATGTCAGGGAAGTGCTCCGGGAGGTATATCAGCAGGGAAATACGAAGCAGGCTGTGGAAACGCTGGAAACAGCGAATGCGCAGATCCCGGATGAGCGTTTTCAGGCGGCGATCGATGAAATCTACGGAACGCAGTGGAAAGAAACGAGCCGTGTAGAATATGTTACGGGAGGTGCGATCGATCGGTATCTTGTCCGCGGCTATGACGAAGACGGACATGAGATCCGTCAGACCACATACAACGGGGAAGGAACCGTCGAGGTTGACCAGGAGTTTTATTACGAGGACGGACGGATCAGCGGGATGATCCGCTACGAAGGGGACGAGGCGGTCAGCTTCGGCGAATGGAAATATGAGGAAGGCAGCGGGATCTATACGGAGTACAGTCTCGGGAACGAACCCCTGTATGCCATCTCTTATAATGATGACGGAAGTCTGGGCTTTTATATCATCTATAATCCGGATGAGAGCGTCGAAGAATACATTGGTTACGAGTATGATGAATCCGGAGTGCTGCTTGCAAAAACGGAATACGGAAACGATGACGTACCGGATCTGAAATATGTCCGGGAATATAACGCGGCGGGGCAGCTGCAGCGTGAGACGAAGCAGGATGGATCCGGCAGCGTGCAGGAATACCGGGAGTATACGTACGATGCGCAGGGGAATGTGACCGGGATCTCACGCCGTGATGCGGCAGACGGCCTGATCGACCGGCAGAATTACGTGTATGATGCGGGCGGAAACCTTACGCTCTGTGAAATGGCAGATCCGGACGGGGAGATCACGGAAAAGAATGAGTATGAATACGATGCGGACGGAAATCTCACGCGGGAGCTGGTTTACGGAGCATACGAAGTATGTTACCGGATCTATGAATATGAGTATGATACGGACGGAAATCTTGCGAAAAAGACGGAGTATTACGGAGACGGTATCCTGAAAGGGTGGACGGAATACACGTATGAGTTCCATGAACTTCCGTAAAAGGCTGCGGGGAGCAGGCGTCGTACCGGCGATGCTGCTGATGCTGTTATGCGGATGTACCGCAGCTTCCGGTCTTTCCGGCGATGCACGGAATGCCGGAGGTGCCGGAGCGGAAGACAGAGGCCCGGGAACAGGAGCACAGAGCTTGGAAAGAAAGACCTATGATTGGGAAAGTGCAGTGATCTACGAGGCGGAAGAAGCGGAACTGCTCGGAAACGCACGGGTCGAAGGCGATCATGTCGAAGGTCTGGAAAACGACGGCGATGGTCTGGTTTTCCTCGTTTCGGTCACGGAAGCGGGAGCCTATGATCTGGATTTTATCACCGGAAATATCGGCGGTTATAAAGAAAACTACGTTACCGTAGACGGAGAGCGTCTGGGAACGATCGAAACGGGATCGGAAGAGTATTCGGACAGCATCTTCCGGCGTGTCCGGCTGGAGGCCGGGGAGCACCGTGTGGAACTCACCAAGTTCTGGGGATGGATCCGAATCGACAGTCTGAGGGTTAAGCCTTCGGATGATATCGATCCGGAGATGTACCGGATTCCGTATACGACGGTGAATAAAAACGCGGATGAAAATACCAGACGTCTGTATTCCTATCTGGTCGATAATTACGGGAACCACATCATCTCCGGACAGTATTGCGATACCGGGATGATCGGTGCGGAGAGCGTGACGATACAGAAAGTGGCGGGAGATTATCCCGCGATCCTGGGACTGGATCTGATCGACTACACGCCTTCCCGTGTGGCCAACGGAACAACGTCCCGTGCGACGGATTATGCGATCGATTATTGGAATAAAGGCGGGATCGTTACGCTTTGCTGGCATTGGAATGCACCGGAAAAATATCTGACCGGGACCTGGTACTTCGGATTTTACAAGGAACATACAAATATCGATCTTGCAAAGATCATGAACGGACAGGATCCGGAAGGCTATGATCTGCTGCTTCGTGATATCGATGTGATCGCACAGGAACTGAAAAAACTGCAGGATGCGGGAGTGCCGGTCCTCTGGCGCCCGCTGCATGAGGCCTCGGGAGGATGGTTCTGGTGGGGAGCTTCCGGACCGGAGAACTACAAAGCACTTTATATCCTCCTGTATGAGAAACTGACGAACGAATACGGTCTGAATAATCTGATCTGGATATGGAACGGAGAGAATGCGGACTGGTATCCGGGAGACGCTTATGTGGATATCATCGGGGAAGACTGTTATCCCGGAGAGCATATCTATACCGCGCAGACCGATGTTTACTTTCACGCGTCGGAATATACCGATGCACCGAAAATGATCGTGATGTCCGAAAACGGCTGCCTCTTTGATCCCGACCTCGCCGAGCGGGACGGTGCATGGTGGGGATTTTTCTGCACCTGGCAGAGAGAGTTCGTGCGAAAAGGAGAGATTGGGACGACTTATTCCGAACAGTATACGGAGAAGAGCATGGTGGAAAAGGTATACGGAGACGAACGTATCATTACGCGTTCGGAACTGCCGGATCTGAAAAACTACCCGATCGGTGGAGCAGACAGATGAAAAAGAGGAGAGGAAAAAATCTTTTCTTTTGCATGACGGTGCTCCTCTCTTTTTTCTGCAGTCCCGCACCCGTTCTGGCTGCGACGGAGACCTCCTATGATGAATACCGGGAAGCGGTCAGTACGTACTCGACGGAGGAGGGCATCCCGGGATACAAAGAGTACTGCCTGGCTTATCCGCAGATCTTTCCCGCGGAAACGATCGAGATCGAGGCGGGAGCGTATTCCCGTTACGAGGAGCACGGGACGGAGATGATCCCCGAGAGCCGTATGGATTTTGAGGGGATGGAGGGCGAAAGCATACTGACCGGAGAGACCGGTCTGATCGAATATGATTTTCACGTACAGACTTCGGGATACTATGACCTGTCCCTGCTGTATTATCCGGTCGAAGGAAAAGGATCGGCGATCCGACGATCCGTGTTCATTGACGGAGTCCTTCCGTTCCGGGAGTTTTCCCTCCTGGAATATGACCGGATATGGACGAACCGGATTGCGGCAGAGAAAGAGGAAATCCGCCGGGACGGGGAGGGGACCGAAGTGTTTCCCTGGGAAAAAGACAACCGCGGAAACGACAGAAAGCCGGGTGCGGTAGAGATCCCGGAGTGGACGGAAGGCTTATGTTATGATTACGACGGATATATCACGGACTGCCTGAAAGTCTATCTGGAAGCGGGCGATCATACGATCACCCTGCTTTCTTTGAGAGAACCGATGCTCCTTCGCCGTATCCTTTTTTCGAATTCGGAAACCGTGCGTTCCTACGGGGAAGTAAAGGCGCAGTGGGATGCACAGGGAGCGGCGGATACACAGGGACACATGATCCGTATCGAGGCGGAGAATGCCGTAAAGACATCTTCACAGATGCTCTGTCCCGGGCAGGACCAGTCCTCTCCGGCTGTTTTTCCTTCCAGTCCGAAGCTGCTTCTCAATAATGTGATCGGCGGAGAAAACTGGCAGGGAGCGGGGCAATGGATCGAATGGGAGATCGAAGTGCCGGAGGACGGTTATTATCAGATCTCCATGTTTGACCGGCAAAGTTTTGCGCGCGGGGTCTGTGTATCGAGACGGATCAGTATAGACGGGGAAGTTCCGTTTTCTGAAATGGAAGCTTACGGATTCCGGTACCGGCAGTCCTGGCGGGAAGATGTTCTGAGCGATGCGGAGGGGACACCGTATCGTTTTTATTTTACGAAAGGGCTGCATACGCTGCGGATGGAAGCGGTACTCGGGGATATTTCCGGGACCATCGCCACGGTAGAGGATGCCGTCCGGGATCTGAACGCGATCTATCGTCAGGTCATCCGGATCACCGGAGTTTCACCGGATCCGTACCGGGACTACCAGCTTGCAAAAACCCTGCCCGGGCTGGAGGCGGAGCTTCAGGGAGCAAGAGAAAAGATCAGTGCGGCGATCGATGCACTGCAATCCGTAGAAGGAAAGAATACGGATAAGACTACGGTGTTGATCACGATGCGGGATCAGCTGGATGAACTGATCGAGGATCAGGAGCGATTTACCGAAGTCATTTCCTCCTACAAAGTAAATGTCCGTGCCTGCGGAAACTGGATCTCCCAGGTCATTGTCCAGCCACTGCAGATCGACCGGATCTGCATCTGCTCGCCGGATACGACGCCGGAGATCGAACATGCGGGATGGCTGTCACGTCTCTGGTATGAGATCCGCAGACTCTTTTATTCGTTCGTCGTGGATTATGACCGGATCGGGAATGTTGCGGACGAGGATTTCGACGGAGTGACGATCACGCTCTGGATCGGAACGGGAAGGGATCAGGCGAATGTCATCAAAGGTCTGATCGACGAAGACTTTACGCCACGGACGAACATCAACGTGAATTTGCAGCTCGTCGACATGAGTGCACTTTTGAAAGCGGAGCTTGCGGGAGACGGACCGGATGTGGCGATCCAGGTCGGAGGCACTTCCGTTGCAACCGGGATCGCATCGGCAAGCATGATCACGACGGGAAACGACACGCCGGTGAACTACGGGATCCGGAATGCGGTGCTGGATCTGAAGACGTTTTCCGATTACGGCGAAGTGGCGGCACGTTTTTCCGACAGTGCTCTGTTGCAGCTGGGGTATGGAGGTGCACAGTATGCGCTGCCGGATACGCAGACATTTCCGATGATGTTCTACCGTAAAGATATCCTGAAAGAGATCGGACTGGAAGTACCGGCTACCTGGGATGAAGTGAAAGTGGCAATGACGGTGCTGGCAAAAAACCAGATGGAGTTCGGTATGCTTCCCGGGGAGTCGGTCTTTGCGATGATGCTGTATCAGGCAGGAGGCGAGTATTACCGGGACAACGGGATGGCATCGGCATTGGATTCCGATATCGCCATGGGGGTGTTTAAGGAGTATTGTGAGTTTTATACGGACTATGGTCTGGATAAAGAAACGAGTCTGGAGGAACGCTTCCGTACCGGGGAGTGTCCGATCATCATTGCGGATTACACGGTGTTTAATAATCTTGTCGTTTCCGCACCGGACATCGACGGACTGTGGGATTTTACCGTGGTGCCGGGAGTATTGCAGGAGGACGGCAGTGTCTGTCATGCGACGGGATCATCGGGATTGGCGGATATGATCATGTCACGGACGGAACATCCCGAAGAAAGCTGGGAGTTTCTGAAATGGTGGACAAGTGCGGAGACGCAGATCCTGTATGGACGGGAAATGGAGAGTCTGATGGGGGAGAGTGCGCGGGTGCCTACCGCAAATCTGGAAGCATTTTCTGCCGGTGCATGGCAGGTGGATGCTTTTGAACAGCTGCAGGAACAGTATTCGCAGGTGCGCGGGATCCCTCAGGTTCCCGGAGGCTATTATACCTGGAGGAATGTCAACAATGCGTTCTACCGTGTGATGACGGACACGGATACGGTCACGCCGCGGGAGGAACTGACGGAAGCGGTCGGTTTTATCAACGCGGAGATCGATTATAAGAGAGAGGAGCTGGGACTTGAGATCGCTGAATAACCGGACCAAATGGTCCTATGCGATGATCGCGCCGTATTTCATCCTGTTTTTCTTCTTTACGGTATTGCCTGTGGTGATGTCCGTTGCGCTCGGCTTCACGTATTTTAATATGCTCGAACCGCCGAAGTGGGTGGGATGGCGCAATTACATCAAGCTCTTCCTGGAGGATGAGGTGTTTCTCATCTCGTTGAAAAATACCCTGCTGTTTGCCGTGATCACGGGACCGGTCTCGTATCTGCTCTGTCTGCTTTTTGCCTGGATCATCAATGAGTTCCGCGGGTGGGTCCGGACGTTTCTGACGCTGATTTTTTATGCACCCTCCATCTGCGGGAATGCGTATCTGGTCTGGAATCTGATCCTTACCGGGGACCGCTACGGCTATCTGAACGGTCTGCTTCTGAAATACGACATCATCAATGAGGCGGTCCTCTGGATGAAAACGGAGAAACTGGTTTTGCCCTGTCTCATCGTTGTTCAGCTGTGGCTCTCTCTCGGTACCGGCTTCCTGGCGTTTCTTGCCGGACTGCAGACGGTAGATAAAAACCTGTATGAAGCGGCGGCGATCGACGGTGTGAAAAACCGCTGGCAGGAGCTCTGGTATGTCACACTTCCCGTTATGAAGCCGCAGCTGATGTTCGGCGCGGTGATGCAGATCACGCAGTCCTTTGCGGTCGCGGATCTTTCGATCAATCTGGCGGGAAATCCTTCCGTGAATTATGCGGGTGCGACTGTAGTAACGCATCTTCTGGATTACGGCAACACGCGTTTTGAGATGGGATATGCTTCCGCCATTGCGACGGTTCTTTTCCTGCTGATGGTCGGAACAAACAAACTGGTACAGAGACTTTTGAGGAAGGTCGGGGAATGAAGCTCGCTAAGCGGCACAGACAACTGAACCGGTCCCGTGCGGGAAATGCGTTGCTCTTTTCCCTGATGATCCTCTGCGGGATCTTTATGGCGCTTCCGCTCGTCATGATCGTAAACAACTGTCTGAAACCTCTGGACGAGCTGTATCAGTTTCCGCCGAAGATCTTTGTGCGGAATCCGACACTGGAGAATTTCAGCGATCTTTTTGTGTTGATGAATGATACCTGGGTTCCGTTTTCCAGATATATCCTGAATACGGTTATCATTACGGTCGGCGGAATGGCGGGACATGTGATCGTTGCATCGCTTGCCGCGTATCCGCTTGCGAAGCATAAATTCCCGGGAAGAACGATCCTGTTTTCCATGGTGGTGTTGTCCATGATGTTTTCCTGGACCGTGACGCAGATCCCCCAGTACCTGATCATTTCAAAACTGGGGATCAACAATACCTATCTGGCGCTGATCCTTCCGTCGTGGAGTTTCGGAATGGGTCTGTATCTGATGAAGCAGTTTATGGAGCAGCTTCCGGATTCGCTTCTGGAATCGGCGCGGCTGGACGGTGCAAATGAGTGGATGATCTTCTGGAAGATCGTAATGCCGAATGTGAAGCCCGCATGGCTGACACTGGCGATCTTTCAGTTTCAGCAGATGTGGGGAAATACCGGCGGCGTATTCCTGCGTGACGAGGAACTGAAACCGATGCAGTATGTGCTGCAGCAGATCTCGGCAGGAGGAGCCAGACGTGCGGGGGCTGCAGCGGCGGTAACATTTATCATTGCCGCGGTACCGATCACGTTTTTCCTGATCTGTCAGAAAAACGTCATGGAGACGATGACGACATCCGGAATGAAAGAGTAGCGGGGGAGTATGCTGTGAAGGAAAGAGCATCCCGTCATTGCAAACGGACGGGGAAAAGAAAAAACATTCGGCAGGTGATCCTTGCGATGATCGCGATGACAGCGGTATTTGCAGGGCTTTCTTCCGATGCCTGCGCGGATGCGCTTCCCTATCAGAGTTATAATTACAATTACTGGGAAGATATCGTTTACACGCCTGCACCCTATGAACCGGAAGATGTGATCAGCGGAGCGATGCTGACCTATGAAGGGGATCCGGTGGGTGATTTTGTGACGCCGCAGGATCTTACGGTAGCGGAGGACGGAACGATCTATCTGGCGGATACGGGAAACGACCGCATCGTGATCCTGGATGAAACGGCACAGGAAGTCCGGGGGATCATCCGCTCGTTTGACAATAACGGGACGGAGGATCATTTTAGCCAGCCGTACGGAGTGGCTGTATCCGAGAAAGGCCTGCTGTATGTCGCGGACTCCCAGAATCACCGTATCGTCGTTCTGAATCCGGACGGCAGCCTGGATCATATCCTGCAGGATCCGGAATCGGAAGTGCTGGAAGAGGGCTTTGTATTTGTGCCGCTGAAGATCACGGTGGACTATGCGGACCGGGTATACTGCATCGCGCAGAACATGTTCGAAGGCATCATGGTATTTGAGACCGACGGCTCCTTTACGGGTTTCTTCGGAACGATCCGCGTCAAGATCTCTCTCTGGGAAAAGTTCTGGAGGAAAGTGGCGACGAAGGAGGAACGTGAGAGATCGCAGCTGTTCATCCCGACGGAGTTCACCGGAGTCGATGTGGATCCCGACGGATTTGTATATGCTTCCAATATCGATACGGAAGGAAAGCAGGGAGTAAGGCGCTTAAACCCCAAAGGGGAAGATGTGATCCGGATGGGCGAGAACGGAAATCTCGGCGGAGATCTGTGGATCGACGGTACGACGGATTACGCGGGACCGTCGCAGTTTACGGATGTGGTCTACCGGCAGGACGGGATCTATTCCTGTATGGACCGGAAGCGGGGACGGATCTTTACCTATGACCACGAGGGGAATCTCCTGTATATCTTCGGCGGTATCGGAACGCAGAAAGGAACGTTCCAGCTGCCGGCGGCGATCGAACATGCGGGAGAAAAACTTCTGGTATTGGATGCGACAAGGGCAGATCTGACCGTATTCCACGAGACGGAGTACGGACGGCTGATCAATGAGGCGGTAGGACTTCGTTATGACGGAGACGAGGCTTCCGCCATAGAGATATGGAAGCAGGTGCTGATCCTCGATGAGAATAACGAGCTTGCGAATACGGGGATCGGGAAAGCGTATCTGACGGCGGGGGATTATGAATCCGCCATGAAATACCTGCGGCTCGGAATGTCACGGGAGTATTATTCCATTGCATACCGGCGGTACCGGAATGCGTTCCTTGCCGGGCATCTCGGAACGATCCTTACGATCCTGACCGTTTTGATCGTCGCGGGAGTCGCAGTGAAAGCGCAGCTTCGAAAGAAGAAAGTGCAAAAAGAAAACGAAAAGGAGACGGGAGATGCGTGACGGTTTTTCTGCCGAAAAATGGAAATATCTGCTGCATACCTGCTCGCATCCGGTCGACGGATACTACTGGATCCGGCATCGGGATCGCGGCAGCATATGGATCGCCGTTCTGATGGTCTTTCTCTTTTCCTGTTCCTGCACGGCGAACCGTCTGCTGTCCGGATTTGTCGTCAATGATGTGGATGCAAGAACGGTCAACAGTCTTTTTGAACTGATCGCGGTCCTGCTCCTGTTTCTGCTGCTCAGTGTCAGCAACTGGTCGGTTACCTGTCTGATGAACGGGGAGGGCCGGTTAAAAGATATCGCGATCGTGATCGGATACGGAACCGTACCGATCAGCTGCTCTTTGATCCTTGCAACAGCATTCAGCCGGGTGATCGCAGATAAGGAAGAGGCGTTTTATTTCCTGCTGATCGCGATCGGTGTCACATACGGGCTGATCATGATGCTGATCGGGATCATGCAGGTACACAACTACACATTGGGAAAAACCGTGGTAACACTGATCCTTTCGTTTGCGGCTTTCCTGATCATGGTATTTCTGATCCTGCTGATGACGCATCTGCTGGGGATGGTTGCCGGATTTTTCCGCAGCGTATATACGGAACTCGTTTTCCGGGGATAGACGGGCCGGAGGAAAAGAGAACGGATGCTTACAGAAAAGAAAATAAACGAAAAAGGAACGGAGAAGGAGAGGGCCGTGGGAAAGAAGACAAAGCCGGAGCGGAGAAAGCTGCTTCCGGTCATGGTCGCGTTGCCGGTACTGCTCCTGCTTGCCTTCGCAGTGATTCGTCTGCTCTTCTTTGCCGGATATAAAGGCTATCTGCCTTATCTGAAGGACTATGGTTTTGAAACGGGGAGCGCTTATACACCGCTTTCCGGAGGAAACGTTCCCGGTTACGATCTGGTTGCCGGCAATGATATTTTGGAACTGTATACGAGACCTTCGGATGCAAACATTGCGGTGCTGGATAAAAGGAGCGGTCATATCACCTATTCTAATCCGCAGGATGCCGATGCGGATACGACGGCGAACGATGCAAACAGGAACTTCTTAAAGAGCCAGTTTCTGCTGTATTATTATAACGATGACGTGGTATCCGGAATGTGGAACTCATATACCGACAGTCTGGCAAAGGGAAAATGCCGTCCGGAAAGCATAGAAAACGGTGTACGTTATCTCTATACCGTGGGAGATGAGACGGCATCCTTCGAGATCCCTCTGGAGTATCGTCTGATCGGGGATCACCTGGAGGTAAGCATTCCCGCATCACAGATCAGGGAGAGCGGAGGATATCTGTACCGTATTCAGCTGCTCCGTTATCTGGGCGCTACTTCCTATAAAGACGAAGGTTATATCGTGGTTCCGAACGGATCGGGCAGCCTCATCCGTTTTAATAACGGAAAGACGACTGCTGCGATGTATTCACAGTATATTTATGACATCGATCCGCTTGCCTCCAGTTATACGACGGTCGAACCGCTGCAGACGGCGCGTCTTCCGCTTTACGGGATCTGCTCGCAGGATGCGGATCTGCTGGTCAGTATCGAGGATTCCGCATCCGAATGTGTGCTGTCTGCAGAAGTGTCCGGTGTGTACAACGATTACAATTTTGCGTTTCCGAGTTTTGTATTCCGCACCGTCGATGACCTGAAGAACTTCGGGGAGTCCGACAGTTCGGTCCCGGTGATGGAAAAAGAGATGTACCGTTATCCGATCCGCGTACGTTACAGTTTTATGGATGCCGGTCATAAGGGCTATGCCGGGATTGCAAATTATTACCGGGAACGACTGGTGCGGGAAGGAGTTCTGACGAAAAACGAGGCGGAAGGAAGCATTCCGTTTTACTACGATGTCATTACGGGTGTGAGAGAGACGTCCCATTTTCTCGGGATCCAGTATCTGCACAGTTTTCCGATGACGACCTTTTCCGAAGCGGAGCAGATGAGTGAGGCTCTGAAAAATGCCGGGATCGAAAATCAGGTGATGAATGTACAGGGATGGTTTAACGGCGGATTTTATCACAACGCGGCGGACAACGTGGACGTGATGACTTTTCTCGGAGGCCGGCGCGGATTGGAGCACTTAAACGGAACACTTGCGGAAAACGGGGGCAGACTGTATGCGGATGTGGCATTTCAGAAGGTCACTGCCGCAGACCGCCTTTTCCCGTATAATGAAACGGCGGCCAGATATTACGGATCCGGATATGCGGCGGCATTCGGACTCGTCGATCCGACGACTTACCGGAATACCTCGGGACTCGGGTACCGGGAAAACCGTTTTTATGCGTTGTCGCCGAAGTGTTTACCGTATTACGTGGGAAGCTTTCTGAACAAGACGCGGAATATTGATATTTCCGGTTTTTCTCTCAGGGATCTCGGAAATTATCTGATCTCGGACAAGAAACGTACCGGGCCGGTCGAACGGGAACAGGCAGCAAATATCGTAACCGGACAGCTGCAGCTTTTAAAAGACAGCGGGAGGCAGCTGATGATCAATGAGGCAAATGCGTATGCGTTTGCTTATGCTGCGGACATCCTCAATGCTCCGGTCGATCATTCCGCCTATGCGATCGTGGACGAACGGATCCCTTTGTATGAGATGATCCTGCACGGATACATTCCGTATTCGGGTGGACTGCTGAACTTTGAGGATCGCGACGATACGGACGAGGTACGGCTGCTGCTGATCGAAAGCGGTGCATCGCCGCATTATGTGTTTACGAGGCAGGAATCCGGCCGGATGAAACTTACGGCATGTAATATGTTTTATTCGACGACATTTGATCATTGGGCGGACAGCGCGGCGGAAACATATGCTTATGTGGACCGGGCCCTTTCCCGGGTTTCCGGTGCGGCGATCACGGATCATGAGATCATAAACGATCATCTGCGCAGGATCACATATGATAACGGGGTAGAGATCTTTGTGAATTACGGAAGCTCGGAAGAGATCCTTGACGGGGTAACGGTGCCGGCAAGGGGATATGCGGTTACGGAAAAAGGTGTCGGGGAGCACTTGTAACGAATGGAAAACACACAGGAAGAAAAGACAAAAACACCGGAAAAAAAGAAACGGAAGAAGTCGACGCTCCTGCAGCGAAGAGCCAGGAAGGGGTATCTTTTCATCCTTCCGTGGTTGATCGGCTTTGTGTTGTTTTATGTCCGCAGCCTCCTGATGACTCTGCAGTTCTCGTTCAGCAAACTGACGATGGACGCGAGAAGCGGAGGATACCGGCTGGAGTATGTGGGGTGGGAGAATTATCGTTATGCGTTCCGGGTACATCCGCAGTTCAAACAGATCCTGACATCCTCTACGGCGGATATGCTGATCGATGTACCGCTCATCATCTTTTTCTCGCTGTTCATGGCGGTCCTTCTGAACCGGAAGTTCAAGGGCCGGGGGGTCGTGCGTGCGATCTTTTTCCTTCCGGTGCTGATGAACACCGGGGCGATCGCATCGGCTATGGAGCTTTCGGCGCAGATGATGAACGGAGGGGTGTCCGGTCAGATGACGGAGACCGTAAGGAATGCGGGAGAATCCGTTGTCTTTAACATGGACTATTTGATCGGAATGTTTGTTCATTTCGGGATCCCGGAGAAACTGCTGGGATATATGGCGGGCGCGGTCGATCGTATCGCCGAGATCATCCGTGCTTCCGGGGTACAGATCGTGATCTTTATCGCAGCGCTGCAGTCGATCCCGTCATCCATGTATGAGGTGGCCCGGATCGAGGGGGCGACCGGATATGAGACCTTCTGGAAAGTGACTTTTCCGATGGTCATGCCGCATATCATCACAAATGTCGTTTATACCATCGTGGATTCCTACGGGGGTTCCGGCGTGATCGATCTGGCTTATTCCACGGCTTTCGGGGATCTGAACTACGGACTGAGCGCCGTCTTTTCCCTGGTATCCATGGCGGTCACGCTGCTGATCCTGTTTATTGTGGTACGGTACATACAAAAGCGGACATTTTATTACACCTGACGGGAAATAGTTATGGCAGAGAAAGTGAAAAAAAATCTGATCAAAATACTTCGTGCCGCGATCCTGATCGGGGTCAGTTACGTGATCCTCTCCCCGGTGATCGGAATGATCGTTAACGCGGTCGCTTCCACGGAGGATATCTATAATCCGATGATGTATATCCTGCCGAAGCATCCCGGGCTGGATAAGTTCCGTCTGGTGTGGACCCGGATGGACTATCTGAAGACAATGGGACGTGATCTGCTTTATACGCTGACCCTGACACTGATCCAGCTTTTCGTCTGTTCCATGGTGGGGTATGGATTCGCACGTTTTGATTTCCGTCTGAAAAAACTGCTGTTTTCCTGCGTGGTGGTTATGATCGTGATCCCGCCGCACACCGTGATGCTCCCGCTGTATACGACATTTAAAAACTTCAGTCTGTTCGGGCTGACTCCCGGCATCAACCTTATGAGCACGGTTAAGCCGATGTATCTTATGACGGCGCTCGGCTGCGGTGTGCGAAGCGGTCTGTATATTTATATCTTTACCCAGTTCTTCCGCGGTCTTCCGAAAGAGATCGAGGAAGCTGCATTTGTCGACGGCGCCGGAGTGTGGTATACTTACTTTCGGATCATGCTGGTGAACGCGATGCCGGCCATCATTACGGTGACGGTGTTCTCACTGGTGTGGCAGTTTAATGATACATTTTATTCGAACCTCTTCCTGATCAGTGAGGATGTGGTGATCAGTAAAAAAGTCTCGTCTCTTGCAGGCGTGCTGGCGAATCAGGATAAGATCCTGAATGTCCGTATCCAGGAGCAGTATGTGGATGCAGGGATCCTGCTGGTACTGATCCCGATCGTGATCCTTTATCTGATCCTGCAGAAACGGTTTATCGAGGGAGCGGAACGGAGCGGTATCGTCGGATGAAGACGCAGGGACAGGATTGCGTACGAAGGAGGAAACTTGATTTGAAAGCCGGAAAACTGATCGCATGTATGACGGCGTGCATGATGGCGGTATCGACAGCAGCCTGTACGGGAACTACGCCGGAGGAGCAGAGCCCCGACGCTCCCGGGACGGGGACGAATGCCGGACAGGGTACGGAGGTGCCGGTCGCGGGAACCGTGGCGGAATACAGTTATGATGCGGGTGCGAGCATCACGTTCGGAGATGAAAAGACAGGATTTATTGCCGGCGACAATACGGTGAATCCCGCAGCGAAAGAAACACTGATCGAACTGTCGGAGCGGGACGGTCATCCTGCGATCCGTGCAGTGTCCTCGGACGGAGGAAAGATCTACGTCGGTATCGCGATGGGAGCACTGCTTGGGAGTGAGGTTGAAAATGCAGCCGTCGTAGAGATCGGGCTGGAGACGGAAGTCCCGGGCGGATTTGCGGCGACATCGGGCAACCTGTATGCTTTTGTTGACGGAGCACAGACCCGGATGCAGACGGAGAGCGGAGCGACGGATTCCGGCTGGTCGGTTTATCTCGAGGATAAAAATCCCAAACGGATCGTAAAACGGATCCCTTCCGGGATGACGGAAAAAGACTACCTCGTTCTGACGCTGGAAAACACGGGACGGATGACGAAGGATGAAAGCGGAAAAGAAACGGAGGATCTGTCGGAGATCGCTCTTTACATCCATACCATCAGCTTTAAAGATGCGGACGGAAACGTTCTGGCGGTTGATACCTCGGCAAGGTTTATGACTTCGGCAGACGGCGGTTCGGATCGCAGCAATCTCTTCGGGCTGACCGGAGCGACAGAGGTCGGAACACCGGCATCGAACATCGCCTGGAAACAGTCGACGATCATTCCGGATCTTTCCGACCCTACGGTGGCGGAGCTGCTGGTGCCCGGCAGTGTGGTTGAGATCAGTTACCGTGCAGAAACCGGAAACCTTTGGGTCGTCCTGCCGGGAGCGGCGGAATGGAGCCGTGTGGGAGTCGGTGATCTGAGTGATGTGGGAGAGGAGTATTCCTATATGAATGCCACCCGCAATACGATGCAGGTCACTTACGAACAGATCGCTGCGGTATGCGGAGACGATATCAGCGGCTGGGGACCGAGGATGGAAGCGGAGTCCGACGGCGAGTGGGAAGTGTTCTCCGTAAAGATCGGAACGGCTGCGCCGAACTATGGTATGAAGGATTTTGTCGTTGTCGGGGAAGGCGCTTCGGAAATGGGATGGAAACAGGCGGATATCATTCCGGATCTTTCCGATCCTGCGGTGGCTGAAGCTCTGGTACCGGGCAGTGTGATCGAACTCACGTATACTTCCGAGACCGGTGAGATCTGGATCGTATTGCCGGATGACGGGAACCGGACGAGGATCGGTGCCGGAGATGAAAACGGCGCTGCGGTCTGTGACGGAAATAAATGCTATATCCCTTTTGAGATGATCGCGGAAGCAGAGGGGACTGAAGACATTACGGCATGGGGGACCAGGATGCAGGCGGAAGCCAGTACGGCCTGGGAGGTTTTCAGTGTAAGGATCGGAACGGCCGCGGAATACCTGCCGACCAATTCCCAGGTAGTAGTTACGCCCGGGGAAGCAGAAGGCGGAGCATGGGAGGCGGCCGATATCATTGCCGATCTGACACAGGAGGAGATCGCGGCAGCATTTGTTCCGGGAAGTGTGCTGAATATTCGTTACCGTTCTGACGGGGATGTGCTCTGGATCGTATTCCCCGAGGCGGAGGAACCGGTGGCAGTCGGTATCGGCGGCTGGGGAGACGGCGGCGGAGAAGCGATCTGTAACGGTTATTTCTGTCAGATCCCCTTTGAGACGATCGCGGAGGTCCTCGGGACCGAAGATGTGAGTGCGTGGGGAACGAAGATTCAGGCACAGTCCAACGCGGAATGGGAAGTAACCGGGGTGAGCATCGGAACGGTGAAGTAGGCTTTAAGAGCGGATGTCCGGTCAGATAGGAGGAAATGCGGATGAATAAGAAGATGGCGAGAGCTCTTTCTCTCGGACTCATAACAGGGATGATCGCGACGGCATCCGCCTGTGGAAACGCGGCCGGCGGAGGTGCTGCTTCGGGAGTGGATGGAGGAACGGCTGCTTCCGGATATACGACGGATACGCACAGGGATATTCTGATCGGATCCTGGTGGAGACAGTATTATGCTTCGGGAGATGCGATCGAAGATTCCCGGGACTGGGTCAATGCGCAGTTTGCATCGGATGACAGCGATCAGCTCCATGCGGAGAAAGAGTGGAATCAGGGGATCGCGCAGCATCGTTTTGACAATGTCGCTGCGCTGGAGAGCAAATATAACTGCAGTTTTTCCTGGATCAATCTGACCTACAACGGGACCAGGGAATCCCTGCAGACCTCTACGCTTGCCGGTACCCCCGACTGTGATATCTATATGGTGGATACCAAGATGGCGGTACCCGCGCAGAGCAACGGGCTCCTGCTGGATCTTAAGACCGTTCTCCCCGCGGATCATGATCTCTTTACGGACCAAAAGGTGCTCAGCTACCTGGATCTCGGAGACGGAAAAGCCTGTATCATCAAAACACAGGGCGGCCTGTCCAATACCTATCCGCTGGCATTCAATGTTCAGATGCTTGAACCGGAAGGGC
>Ga0247610_10003666_pt1 | contig 16734 bp, 43 predicted proteins | sample 174DNAGHGhighgp2_FD_193483 | JGI IMG/M metagenome (GOLD analysis project Ga0247610, IMG submission 193483) | Sheep rumen microbial communities from Palmerston North, Manawatu-Wanganui, New Zealand - 1742 DNA GHGhigh gp2 | ecosystem: Host-associated > Mammals > Digestive system > Stomach > Rumen... | reverse complement strand
GGGGGGGTTGTGGGGGGGGACTTATCCGGTTAATAAACAAAAAGCCCGGGGGGATTGTGGCTTTCACCCCTCGGGCACATCCTTGCTCCACTCATCCGCAGTAATTGCACCGTGCCACCAGGCTTTTCCTGCTTCACTTGCTTCATCACAAGGTTATTTTTATTTTCAAAAAGGGTGACGGGGTTTGAATGGTTTTCGGTGTTCATATCCTTATCCGTCCTTTGCGCAGTTCACCATCATTTCCTGCTTTCAACTTTCCCTTGTGTTTGCTAAATGCCCATATCGTAGGAAGGCCATCCCTTTTCCTCGCAGACACGGCTCGCCTCGTTGAGGTCGCTGACGGGGATGAACTGACCGCAGGCGACCTTCTCGTTGTAGAAGCGGTCGCCGATGAGCCACCTCTCGGCGATGGTCGGCTTGGAGGTGTTGTCAATGGCAAACCGCACGCAGGCGGAGTTGTCAATGAAAAGGCTCGGCTCGGTGTCATCGGTTTCCGACACTTTCACCCACACCCTCGGCTTGTCCATATAGGACGGAGCGAAGTGGAGAACCATCTGACCTTGGGGAATGTTGCTCTTGTTCATATCGTTGGGTTTTTCAGTTTCACTACTACATATGCGAAATCCGTGCCAAACTATACCTCCGGCGGGAGAACTTTGTGGGAATTTACATCAATGACTCCGAGGAAGATGCCGCCCTTGTTGTACATCTCAATCCAGTTGTGGAGGTGGGCCTTTCCGTCCTTTTCCACGAAGGTAACGAGAATGTCCTTGTAGTTCGCGTCAATGATGTCGTGGTCAATGCCCAGTTCTTTGTCGACACTCAGGTCATTGGTGATGTCACTGGCGAAGATGGTGCGGATGTCATCCATAGTCTTGCCCTCGGTCATTTCCTTGACCTCTTCCCATTGGGCGATGTAGTCTTTCACTTCCATGTGCTTGTCCTTGTTTGGTTACATCTATATATACTGCAAAAGGTGTGCTATCTTACACTTTTTGAGGAAAAAATTTTCAACTTTTTTGGGACTGGCTTAACTCAAGGGCCTGGGAGCATTTAATATACCCCGAGGCCTTAAAAACGGGCCACTCCCTTCATCCTTCTACGGCGGGGAGCGGAGACCGGGGTGTTTTCAGAGCCCGGAATACTGGCCCTATTGGTTGTTAGTCATCGTCCACGATTTTGATGAACTTGCCGGACTCCAGACCCGCCCTGCGTTCCTTCGTGGTGTATCCCGTCCATTCGGTCGCATACTTGCTGGTTGTCTTGCTGTAGTCGTGGGCGCCCGTGAGGTAGAGGTAGCCGTTCATCCGCACCGCAATCAACGTTTCGTAGGACTGGAACGAGATTCCGTTGGTGTGTACCGCATCGAACTGGTTGGCTACGGGGCGGTAGGAACGGGGGGAAACGAGGTTGCGGACGGTCTTGACTGCACCCAACTGACGGAGGAGGACGGACTTCTTGATGGTTTTCGGATAATTGCTCATAATGCTCATATTTTTTGGTTTCGCTATAGTATATTGCAAATTGCGTGCCATTAGCCCACTAAAGGAAAAAAATCTTCCTTTTCCGGTTAAGAAATGACCGGTGAAGGCTTTAATATACCCCCATCAGTCTTGCAGGTCGTCCATGAAGTTAAGGACCTCATTCAGCCCTTCCTCCATACCCAGGGCATAGTCATCCAAGACCAGCCTTCCATTCTCGTCTTCAATGCCCCAGGAACGGACACGCCTGAGCTCGCTCTCCACGAAGTTCCAAATCTTGCCGAGTCTTTCGTTGTCAGTCATGGCCTATCCCTCCAAAAACATTACAACATCAAGGGCATCACCGAAGTTCTGCGCCTCCATATTCTCCCAAAACCTTTCCTGCTCGTCTTCGGGTGCGGAATAGATTTCGTTGAGCATCCTGCCGTACATTCCCTGCGACATTGCAAGGGTCTGCATAAGGTTTTCAATTTGGTAGCGGTTCATAGTTATTCTGCCTTTACTTTTTCAACATTGTCCCAGTGAATGATAATCTCCTTGTTGTCGGGGTTCATATCCTCATAATCGTTGAGCATAATCTGCAACTGATTGATTGCGTCCTCCTTGCTGTGCACATCGTAAACGGTGATTGTGCCCGTGAATTTGAAATTTGCCATACCTTATCGTGTTTTCCTTTATTATTGCAAATCCTATGCCAAACAAGTCTAATCGTTGCCGAGACAGACACCGAAACAGACTTCCTTGTCGCTGTATCCAATGTCGTCAAACTCAAACCCCTCAAAGTACTCGGTATCGTACGGGTAAGGGTATCTCCGCTTTTTCAGTTCTTCCTCCGGCACTCTTTTCCTTACGCGGAGTTCAATGACAAAATCATCATCAAGGTCTTTCGTCAGTCTGCGGAAATCTCCAAGTGTTTTAATCGTAGTCATAATCTTTGCGTTTTCCTTTATAATTGCAAGTATTGTGCCAAACTGAAATCTGGCTTTTAAAGCAAAAGGTCCTGGGAGTTTAATATACCCCCGGACCTTGATGGAGAGACAAGATGCTTAAAGCACCTCGGTATCGTAGACCTCCATTCCCTTATATTTGCGGAGGGCGAAGTCCATAGCCGCATCTTCGTCAGCGGCTTTGACGATGGTGTAGACCTTGATGCCATTGGGGGTAGCGAGGGTGACCTTGAAGGTGAGGAAACGGGGGGCGAAATTCTTGCTCATAGCGGAGGGAATTAGGGGTTAAACTTAAACTTCTGATTAGTATATTGCGAATATCGTGCCAAACTCGTTAAAAGGCGTAAACTTCTCCACCTTTTTCTTCAACAAGTGCGTAGGCGGACAGGTAGGAGCTGAACGGACCGAAATCCTTGACCTCCACCGGAAACCAAATGCGGATGCCCATGATGTTGCGGTTGCGGAGAATTCTCCTGCGGATGAAATAGAAGCCGTCAAGCGCATCGTACCTGACCTTGGCAACCACCTTGAAATGCTTGATTTTCATAACTCGTTGGGTTTTGACTATATTATTGCAAATAGCGTGCCAAACTTACGATTTGTTCTCTTTCTTCATAAATTTTTCGCAGTACCACATAGCCGCATAGCAACCGACAAAGTTCGTGGTGGCTTGTACCGCGATGGCAACCCACAAATCAACCTCAGCAATGAACTTGATGACAATCGCAGAAAAGGTGTAGCAAACGCAGTTCCACGCAGATGCAGCGAGCTTGGAGGACTTGATTACCGCAATGCTCCTGACAATGTGCAGGAAGACATTGATGAACGAGATGATGATATAGGCTAGCAACATATCCTGTGGTTTCCTAATATAGTGCAAATCCTGTGCCAAACTTGAGTCCGGTTAAGGCTTGGACCGGAAGGCTTTTAATATACCCCCGGCCTTTCGCCTAACCCTCAATGAGTTCGGTGTGCATATAACCCCAAAGGTGCGCCCCGGTGTCGTAACTTTCGTAGGTTACCTCGGTATTGCCCTTCACCCACACTTCTTCATCATCCCCGTGCAGGGTTTCCTTGAACCCCTTGGAGAGCAGGTACTTGGCAATCTTGTAGCGGTCACCTATCGTGTAGTAAGCATAGAGGGCATCGGCATTGAACTCGCAATCCTTATGCAGTCCACCACCAGCAGGCCAGCAGGAGTCGCTTTCGCTATCGTAGGGGCTGCCGTACTTGTCAATGTAGTTGTTCGGCACTTCCTCCAAGTTGATATCGTACTTGGTGTCGTATTCATGGCCGTCCCAACCCTCGTCATCAACGGCAATATCAATAGCGGCATCGTAAGCCTGGTGTTCGGTTTCAGCCTTGATTTTGACGGTGCGGACTTGCTTGACGGTGCGGTCAATGGTAATGGTAAATTCTTTCATAACTAATTGGTTTAAAGGTTGTTAAGAAACTCACGGCAGTCAAACACGTGGGCGGTATCATCAGCAGTGAAAGCGAGGATGGCTTCCATAAGGCTCTCCAATTTGCTTTCCGGCCTATAGATGTAGATGAACTTTTCCTCTCGCCCGTCAATGGTAGTGAAAACGAGGTAGTTAGCGGACACGTTGATGTCAATGATGTGAGCGAGATTGACTGCCCATTTGCCGTTGCGGATGAATTTCATATCTCTCATTTTTTGGGTTACACTATCTATTATGCGAAATCCGTGCCAAACTAAAAAGAAAATGCAAGTTGCACCCCATTATTTTGGTAGACACGATAGAAATCAAGCAGCGACCACTCCATAAGTTCCGGAGCATCAGCCTGCCACTCACTGACAAAATGGCGGAAGTTCATATCCTTGTTATACTGCATCTTCGCCTTGTCCTCCTCGTTGAACAACTTGGAATAGCCCGGCTTTCTCTTGTAGGTCTTGGGAAAAGTATGGAAATATCTGCTCATACCTTTCTATATGCAAAATGCGTGCCGGAAATGTGGGGTATATTAAAATAGCTCCTGGGCCTGGGTTAACGAGAACTGCCAAGTATTTGATTACCTGGCAGTTAGTCCAGCCCCGTTTACCCCGGCTGGTCAAGCCCCTATCGTTTTCCTCCCTCAAGGGCCCGGGCGCGGTCAGCTACTCCGCCTTCAGTTCGTTTTTACTTCTTCATCAGGTTCATCAGAGCCATCAGCCCCATAACCGCCTTTGCATCTTCCTCGGAGTGGATTTCGATGCCGGAGTTGGCGAGCCGTTCCTTGTCCTCGTTGGAAAGTGCGGAGTGCAGAGTCTCGAAGGACTTGACCATATCCTCGGCTTTCTGCTCCTCTTCAGCTGCCTTGTGGTCAATGATTTGGTCATAGACTGCCTGCTGGATGTCCTTGGGCAGTTTCTCAATGGCACGCTTGAGGACGCTCTCGTATTCGAACCGCTCCCACGTGCGATTGTAATAACTTGCCTTGGTGTCGGTGATGTCATATTTCCACCCCATAAGGTGAGCCGTGTGGCAGAAACCGCAGCGGGTGTTGGTGGTGTAGCAACGGAACTCGATTTCCTCTCCGTTGACCTTTGCGGTGAAATACTGAATGTCGTACTGCTTGCTTGCCATAATCGTCAAAATTTAAGGGTTTAACTTGCTTACGCTATAGTATATTGCAAATCTTGTACCAAACTATTCTTCCGGCCAGGTTATTTTCGCCACTCCCCGGAAAGTTTCGTAATCCTCAAAGGTGTCGCCTTCCTCAATGGCGTTTGCAAGTTGGCGGAGGAAATCAGCGGTAAAACCCAGGTCGGTGGAAATCTCCAGGTGAACTTGTGCCGGGTTCTCATCGTCTACCGGGATAATGGAACGGACGGATTCGACCAGCCACCCGGTTTTGTCGCTGATGCAGTCAACAACCTGGTCAATGTCGTCAGCCTCAACCATCATAGAGGTCTGCAGGCCGGGGATTTCCTGGCCATCGGTGTCGTACTTAATGTCTGATGCGTAATACTTCATACTCTTGTTGTTTTCCTTTGCTATTGCAAATCCCGCGCCAAACTACTCTTTCGGCGTTAGAGTTCAATAATATTCTTTACACTTTTTACGAGCCACCCGGTTTCATCACTTACCCGGTCAATAGCCTGCTCAATGTCCTCGCACTCTACCTCCAGGTTCTCGGGAAGGTCAATAATTTCCCCATCAGTGTCGTATTCGATTCCAACTACCCAAAATTTTTTCATATCTTTGTCTGTTTTCCTTTATTAATGCAAATCCCGTGCCAAAGTGCTGCAGGCCTAACGAATGTGCCACCAAGGTTTTAATATACCCCGGTGGCTCTTGTTGGTTGCTCTTGCGCTACGCCTCCATTCCGATTCCGGTCTGGGCGGAGATGGCTGCGAGGATTGCGATTTCCTGCACACGGGCGAAAGACTCTGCGAGCGCATCGTCCTCAATGCGGTCATTCTTGGGGTCAAAGGTACGACCACGGTCAGAGTACCACTTGGCGATGCCCGAAAGCACTGCGTTGGAGAGGATGGGAACAAGTTCCGGAGTGACGGGAATGTTGTTCATAAAGCAGAAAACAGTGGAGAGGGATGCGAGGCGCTTAGCGTTCTCGGTTGCGATGGGGGTGAGATTTTCTTCCATGATGCGTGTTGTTTTTTGGTTATACTTACTATATTGCAAATGCCGTGCCAAAGTGAGCTGCAGGTTAAGAATAGGCAGGGAGTCATTTTAATGTAAACTCCCGCTCCTTGTTCTCTTGTTCGGCCTGGTAGCAAAGACAACACCTTGCGCAGTAGTTATCCCCGGAATCACACGCCCGGCACATTGAACAGGTGACGATACGCCTCCCGCAGTTGGGACAGGTCTGCACTTTCAGTTCCGGGTCAAGCATTACCTCTTCCTCGCAGTGGGGGCAAACCTCGTAGGCGTGGTCAAAATCAAATTCGCTCATATCTCGTTGTTTTTGGTTACACTACACTATATTGCAAAATGTGTGCCGGACTATTTCTCACCAGGGTTTCCACCATACTCCCAAAGGCTTTCCGCGTCTTTCCGGCTGAACGCGATTTCCCCCGACTTGACCATTTCGCGGAACGCATAGCCGAGAGCTTCAAGGCCATAGCGAGAGCCGTACTCCACCACATCGTCAATGACTTCGGTTTCGTTCTCCACCGGTCGCTTGACGCCCCCAAGTGCCTGCTGGAGAATTTGGATTTTCTTGCTGACGGTGAGATGGCCGGGATAGTCCACACCGTTGCACCAGGCATCTTCACCGTACCAGCCATAGGCCCAATCGTTCAGATACCACTCAAACTCGGTGGCACTTTTCATTCTGACTTTGGAGCAACAAGGGTCGCTACCGCCAGCACGCCAATCTTGCTTGCCGGTCTTTACATTTCTTTTGAGTTTCACCTCGTCCGTTCCGTGCTGGGTGAACAACTGATTTTTGAGGGTTGCGAGATATTCGGTGTCAGTCATAACTCTTGTTTTTTGGTTACACTATACTATATGCAAATACTATACCACTACAAACCGAGTTCCTTTTGGATATCGTAGAGGTTATTCCGCATGCCTTGGATAATGGCCACAATCATTCCGTCCTCGGATGCACGGGCCTCGGTTGCCTTATCGTAGTGCTCGGACAGAGTTTTCCAATTCTTATCCGCCCGGTCATTCACTCGCTGACCGACATAGGCAAGGACTTTCTCAATGATTTCTCTCGTTTCCATAACTATTGGTTTTGACTATGTTATTGCAATATCTATGCCATTAGACAAGTTTCTTGTAAATGACTTTCCACTTGTCCTGGTCAAACATAAACCCATAATCGCAGTAAAAACGACCATTGAGCAGGAACATATCCCCGTCAGCAATCTTAACCCTTACGGCAATCATATAGTGGCTTGAAGGTGCTTTACCTTGGGTTTCAAAGACTGCGCAACCGCCATAGCTGGGGACATTCTTGTCAAGGTAATCAAAAAATAAATCGGTCATATCCTGCGTTTTTTATTATAAATGCAAATCCCGTGCCAAACCGGTCTCACCTTAACCGATAGCTCCGGAGGATTTTAATATACCCCCGGAGCCGTCAAAAGCATTGGGAACTATCCGTAAACCAGTTCCCCGAATACTGCAAGTTGGAGCCACACATCTCCGGTAATCGCATCGTCCTCTTCCTCAACGAGGTCGGCATAGTGGTGAGGGTACTGCTCCTGCATCAGTTTCAACCCCTTTTCCACATCGGCAAGCGTGATGGGGTGACGGCCTTCCGCCTTCTCCTCCTCGGTTTCTGCATCTTCAATGACGTACTGGTCATAAACCACGACCCCCTTGCCATTGAGCAGGGCAACCGCTAACTTGTCCTCGTAGCAGTCGCAGTCGGTGAAAAGACCTTTCTCGGCATCGCTCTTGTAAGCGCGGACAACGGGCCAGTAATTGCCGTAAGTGGCAACGGAAAGCAGGTCGGTGAGGTGTTCGCGGTCGGTGGTGAAATCCTTAATCGTAAGCATATCTATTGGGTTTTTTGGTTACACCTATACTATTGCAAATCGTATGCCAAAGCCTATTTCACATTCAGCAAGATTGAACGGAAAAAGGACTCGGGGCAATTCTCCAAAAGCATCGGCTCGTCCCCGTCAAAGTCAAGCCAGTAAGGGACTCGGTTGGTGTGGAAGGTGACGGTGCAGGACTTGTAAGCGGAGAAGATGAGGAAAGTGTCACCGACCGCCACATTGTCAGGAGTGAAGGTAATCTGCATACCATCGTGGATTGCATCAAGGACTTTGCTGAAAAGGTCATAATTCCGTCTCATATCTTGTCTTTTTTGGTTACACCTATACTATTGCAATAATTGTGCCAAACTATCGGCAAGTCTTAACGATGGGTCGGGGGACTTTTTAATATACCCCCGACCGGTCTTACTTGGTCATCTCGCGGAGTTCGGCCTTGATGCGTTTCGCGGTTTCGCCCCTCCAGCTGCCTGCATTGGCGAGGAAGTAGAGGACGATGAAACGGCCGGAGTCATAGCCATAGTTGTCCTCGATGCTGGTGAGGGACGACATAGCGGAGAGGTACGGAGCGGCATAAGGGGAAACTTTCTTCCAGTCAGCGCGGATTTCGCGTGCGATAGCGTAGAGAGGTCTTGCCATTGTTGTTGGGTTTTGATTACGATATAGGTATTGCAAGTTCCGTGCCAGTGGTTACTTGCGACCTTTCTTTTTCGCAGGAATATTGTAGAACGCCTGCTCGGTGGCCATGATAGGCTGGCGGACGATTTCTTTCTTGATGGGAACGGGTACTTCAGCGGTTCTAGCCTGGCCGAAAGCGATGGAAATGGCGACGAGTGCAATAATCATAATTCCTTATTTTTTGGTTACATCTACTATAATGCAATATCCGTGCCAAACTTGTGGGGTATATTAAAACCGGCTGAAAGATTTTTTTAACGGATGGGTATCGTTTGGCACACATTTTGCTATATATGTATCGTAACCCCTTAATTTAGGCAAGATGAAAACGAATACCTTTCCGATGGCAAATGAGAACGAGGCAATCGCCCTTGTTACTTTCTTCAATGAGTGTGGTATTTCCGCATCTCGTAAGGGAATGGTAGTCAAGGCAACGGGCGAGCCAAAACTTGTCGGACACCTTTTTGACATATTCATAATCAATGCGTTAGTATGAAGCCAAAGACCAAAATAACCGAGCAGGACTATGTTACCGCTATGAAAAAGGCGAATAGGGAATTTGAAATCGCCCTTTTCGGCAAGCAAGTGTCAATGTGCAAGACACGCACCCACAAGTCAAAAAAGGTCTATGACCGCAAAAAGTTCAAACGAGTAACCATAACTGATTAGATATGAAGATTTTACCTATTTCTGACTTCAATAAAACCTGTGGCACAAGTTTCCACGGGGATACAGTCCTTGCAAGTTGCAACGAAATCCGCTCCAAGTTGGATGTTGATGTCACTTGCTACGGGGGTGACAAGACCAACTTTGAGTTTGAACTTGAACTTGAAGACGGCACGCCCTTTACCATCTATGATTGGAAAGAGGGTGATTGGGTGGATGAGGACACGACTCTCTACTACCATATCGGGGCACACACTCCGGAGGATAGCAAAAAAGCCCTCGCAGCCCTCAAAGAGCACGGACTGAAAACCCAAACGAGGGACGCCAGCGATATCGCCCAACTGATGCGGTTCCTCGGACGATAATCCGGTTGGGGGTATATTAAACTTGCCCCCAGCCTTTCGTTAAGCCATCGAACCGGTTTGGCACACTATTTGCAATTATAAAAGAAAAATTATGTGTTATGAAATATAAAGTCTTTGACAAAAACGGGATGCTTATTGCAATCTTAGAGCGGTGGAATGAAGTTCTTGAATTTCTCCGGCTGGATGTAAATGTTGGCCGAATTGAGTTTTTGGCATAGGTTTTGCAATAATATAGGAAAGCGACAAAATTATGACCAACGAAGAAAAACAACTACTCATTAAGGACCTCTGTGCGAGGTTGCCTTATGGGGTACATGTTAGCAACGAAAAAGAAACTTTCGTTCTTTCAGTAAAATCAAATGTTTTAACCATTATAGCGAATGACTTTAAGCCTTATCTCCGTCCAATGTCAAGTATGACTGAGAAGGAGAAAAGAGAACTTCAATCATTTTTTCCGGGTAGTTTTGGAAATCAATGGCTTGATATTGAAGAAGGAACCATAGATATATTTGAATGTTCTTCAACGATGACATTGTGCTTAAATAATAGTGAAAGGGTTATAAATTTTTTCAATTCCCATTACATTGACTATCGTGGACTGATTGAGGAAGGTTTGGCTTTGGAAGCACCAGAAGGAATGTACAACAAGTAATGGTACGCACTTGAGTACCTAATGGCACGATAGTTGCAGTATAGTGTAGTGTAACCAAAAAATAACGAGTATGCCGAATTGGACTTACAATCAAATTAGAATCACGGGCGAGAAGGCCCACCTTGACAAGTTTATGGCCGATGCTATCCGTCACGAGGACAATGCCAGCGGGTTCTCCCTTTCCTCGTGGCTCCCCATCCCGGAGACTTTCCTTAAATATGACACTACCAACCACCCCAATGGCGAGGGCCTTCGTATCGGCGAAAAGTGGCGGGACGGACTCGGAGACCACGGAGACCAAGTTGTCACCGAGGAACTGATTGAGGAGTTCAAGCAGGCCACGAAAGAGCAGAGGGAAAAGTATGGAGTGGTCGGGTGGTATGACTACAACCACAAGGTGTTCGGGTGCAAGTGGGACAGCGAGGTGTATGTTGAGGGCATCAATGACACGGAAATCAACCTCTCCGCAGATACTCCGTGGTCTGCCCCCGAGAATTGGCTCCGCACCATTTCTGCCAAGTACCCCGACCTCACTTTCCACCTCTATGCTCAGTACGAGGAAGGCTTTTGGGAGGAAATGGACTTCCAAAACGGACGGAAAGCCGAAATCGGTAGCGGTGAGTACGATTGGGAGGAGGAGGAAGAGGATATGTAGTTGCTTGTGGTGGGGGTATATTAAAAGACCTCCACCTCTTGCGTTAAGCGAGCTCCAGTTTGGCACGATAGTTGCAATATATTATATGTAACCCCAAAAGATTAGATTATGGCTAAAAAGACACGCAGAGAGATTGAGGAAACCCTCCGTAACAAGATGGCTAACAAGCACAATGACTATGTTGAACGGACGCAGAAGAAGTATTCCGAACTATGGGACCGGTACACCGAAGCCTGCCGTGAACGCAACAAATACCAGCAGGAGAACGAGGAACTGAAAGAGAAAGTTCAGCAGTACGAGGATTGGATTGAGAGATTGCAGGAGTTTATGGATATGCCGGAAGATATGCGGAAGAAGGAGATTGAGAAGATGCGGGCAGACCAAAAAATCAAAACCTACATCGCTGAAAGTCCGTTTTTCAAAACTCTTGGGACTTGGCTTTATGGTTTTTAATGGCACGATAGTTGCTTATAGTATAGTGTAACCAATAAAAGGCAAGAGATATGACTGTAAAACTCCTTATCAAGTGGCTCCAAGAGAACTTCCCCCAGGACGCTCTCCTTGTCAAGACGAATAGCCTTGCGTGGTTCAGTTGTGAGGTGGAGGAAATCCGCTACCAAGACCTTGAACGGATGTTTTTCCTCAAAGATAATCCACAGAAAAACCACAAGCCGGTTAAAAAGCCGTGCCTTGTCCTCCACGACGAAAAACGGTACGATTACTGAGTTTGGCATAGGATTTGCAATATAGATACTAAAACACAATGACTATGAGATACAAATGGGTTGCCTACAGCCACGATTGGTCCTACGAAGACAAGAGCGAAAAGGTCTTTGACACCATCAAGGACTGCTACGATGATATGCGTAGGGCCGTGCTGACGAAGATGACTTGGAACACCAACTACGATGAGGATTTTGAGTATCGTGACGATGAGATTGCCCCCCTCAATTGGGGCGATGCCATTTCCTACCAGGTGTGGTTTGAGAAACGGTTGATTGTCCATCACTCGTTCAGCGGTACTTATGTCTATCTTATCGTGGCCGAGGATTGCAACCCCACCTACTACGATGTGTTCAGCGAGGGTATGGTTGCCTATCTTCGTGGGATTGAAATGCTTGATTTTGCCGGAGAGGAAACCATCAAGGGGTATCACCGGAGACGCGAAGGGCTTATGGCCACGTCTTATGGTCACATTCGGCACAATGGCACGATAGTTGCAAAATAGGCAAGTGTAACCAAAAACAACGAGTATGTATAGCAAGAAAGCAAAGATGATGGTAGCCGAGCAGATTGTCGGTATGATTGAAAACAATGTGCTGAATGAGTGTAATATGGAGTCATTTATGGGCTGGCTTGAAAACGGCGATGCATTCTATGACGCCGATTGCTACACCGATGAGGAAATTAATGAGGCGATGGCTTTTGCGCACCAAATCGCTGGTATTGTCGACACGCTTTCTTGGCATCTTGCACCGGAGAACGAGGACTGATAAAAAACATTATGAAACTATTTATATTAAAATAAGTTGAGCAAAGGTGAGAGGTTGCTCAAGAAAGATAATGAGGACTTTGGATTAGTAGCCCCCTCTCACATTTGCTGCTATCCATTGTTCTCATTTCTTTTATAATATGGCAATGACAGAAGAAGAAAAGAAAAAGAAAAAAGCAGAGTACGATAAAGAGTACCGGGCTAAAAACAGAGAGAAGCGGCTTAAACAACAGCGGGATTGGTATCAGCTGCACAAGGAGGAAAAACAGCAGTATGACATTGAATATCGCAAAAACAATGTCGAAAAAAGGAAAGAAGTAAAAGCAGCCTGGAACAAGGAAAATAAAGAAAAAATGGCTCGGTATAACCAGGAGTTTTATCAAACGATACCTGGAATGGCGGCGCGGAGGAGAAATCATTATTTGGCTGACGATAAAGAAAAGGGATTCGATACGGCGCAAACAATAACGGCGGAATGGATTGCGGAAAACATTCTTACGGCGTCTTGTATATATTGCCACGACGCAGAGCCATATCATTTAGGTTGTGATAGAATAGATGAAAGTAAGGGACACACGCCAGACAATGTTGTGTGTGCTTGTCCTGTCTGCAACTGGGAAAGAAGTCTTCAAAAAATGTCAATTGAAGAATTCGTTGAATATAGAAAAACACATCCAAGATTTAAAAAAACGATGAACGATGGGTTGGATAGGAAAACCGGCGAAAAGAAACCATTAAAGAAAAAACCATTATTTGGCCTTGCTCTTTAATTTGGTATGGGTCTCGAGTTAAGCCACCGCCCAGCAATATTTTAATATACCCACGACAAGTACCCGACAAGTTGGCACGCGATTTGCAATATAGATAGTGTAACCAATAAAGACGAATATGAAAGAGAACGAATTCAACCCGGAGAACTTTATCGCTGGCTATGTTTCCCGGTATGGCGAGAACGATGGTGTGTGCCTTATCACTTGGCTCCCGGACAATTTCAACGGAGTGGTCAAGAATATGGGCAAGGCAACCGACATCCTGGGTGTGTATTACTCTGCGGTGGATGGCGGTCTTTCCTTCTCCGTCCAGGATGCTGATGATACCTACACCCTTTTCCCGGTCGGCTTCTATGATTTTGAGCCGAGTGTGCAAAGTTCCCTTGTGGATTACTTTATGAACCTCTACGCATTGGCACGATAGTTGCATATACTATACTGAACCAAAAAAATGACGATATGATTACTTTGACTACCACCATTCAGGAAATCACGATGCAGGCCTATTCCCCTTTCGGTATCTATGATTACCTTTTCAACACCTGCAACGAAAGCCGTGATGAAATCTTCAACCGCTTTGAGGAATGGGGAAAGGAGTTTGAAGCATTGGAGAAGGAGCACGAGGGCGAGGACGATTGGTTCTATTACGATGAAATTGACGAGTTCCTTGCAAAAAAGTTCAATGAAATCAAATTGTCCCACCTTTTCCCTGCCGGAATTGCCGTTGGCGACTACCTTACCTACGAGGGCGGTCTTTACAAGATTACCGGGTTTGAGGACGGAGAAATCGTGGTAGATGAACTGCGTGCCGGAAATGACAAGGATTGGATTGTCTGCACCATTGGTTTCAGCCAAGCCGACAAGATTAAAGTCCTTGATGGTGAGGAGATTATTGACACGACCAACGGACACGACCCCGAACTTGACCACAAAATCAATCAAGCGTGGAACGAAAAGCGTGAGCAGTTCTGCCCCATTCTCCGTGCCCTTTACGATAGGGACATAAATAAGATAATGGCCTCCGATGCGTGGAACTGGACTGACGATGTGGAGAGTGTCAAGGAAACCCTGCACGATGAATGGGATTTCCACGCTTACAACTATCTGATGCACATCGCTGACGATTTGGATATGAAGGCAATCCTATATTTTCTCCGCTACGAGGCATAGTTTGGCACGGTTTTTGTAGTATTCTTCTAAAACAGATTATCTATGGGCTATAAGAACTTCAAATATGCTACCAGTGGGGATGCCGTTTTCATTGACAAGGCGGTGTCCCTGCTTAATGGCAAAGGTTACAAAGAAGGAAAGGGCAAAACCCCGAAACCAGGTGAGTACATCAAGTCCCATAACGGGTATGAACTCACAATCAAGGAAGACAAGTACAATACTCCGCTCCATATCAGGATAGACGAAAATGGAAAAATCCAGACCATCTGTAGTTATGGTTCTTGTTGGGTTGTGTATGAGCTTCGGCATAATCGGTATGGTTATTGTTATGAGTGCGCCTCTTGGCAGCTCGGCCATCATGGGGACGTTGAACAAACTGAGCCGGAAATGTCAAGACTCTTAAAACTGATTGACGACCGAACCAAGAAGATATACCCCCAGGAAATTTATGACGAGCTGGAACGGAAATGGAAAGAAAATCGGGATAAGGTCATTGACCCGGTTTTTGAAGTGGGGGACCTGGTAAGAGAGCGGTATCCGGAGTACAAGGGAGACGGAATGCTGTGGCTGGTTGAGTCTGTTGACAAGGAGAGACAGCGCTATCAGCTCAACGGATATGCGCTCAAATATCGCAACCGTTACGGCCGCGGGTTGAGCTTTTCTGAACAAGGCAGATACAAATTGGCCAAGAAGTCTAAAACAGTAAAACAGTAGAATTATGGTTAGATTGGAAACTTTACCGAAAGTGATTGAGTACGGCGGCAAGCCAACACCGAACATCCAACCGCCAAGAGAGTAAGGATTATTTAATTACTGATTTTACTGCACACACGAGAGTAGGCAAAGGCTCCGGGCACATATCCAGCCCATTTCCCGACCCTGCTCTCACTTTTTTTAACGCGTGGTAGCTCCGGGCTTTAATGTACCCCCGGAGTTTGGCACACGATTTGCAATAATATGGATATGAACTTACAAGATTATATTTCAAGATGCGAGGGCCTTGGTTGCCCTTTCAAAGACAACTGCAGACGATATTCCCTTCACCTCAAAGACCGGGAACAACTGAAATATGCAATCCACATTATTCCGCACTTCACCGATAAGGTGTGCCTTGACATTATCAAAATCAAATAGTTTGGTATAGGTTTTGTAATACTATGGGTATGGAAAGAAAAGACAAACTCACACGGGCTCTTGCCGAGGACGAGAAACTTGCGAAACTTGTGGCTGAGGCTGAAAAGCAGGGCATCAAAATCGTGGTCGCTGACGAGAACGAGGAACTGCCGAAAGCACCGAAGTTCGAGCGACTGCCTGATGAAGAGGTTATGGCTCGTATGGTTGAGTACAAGATGCCCATAGTTCCTCCCATCATTGACTATCCGTCCGGCCAGGAGAGCCGTAGGAAACGCAGGGAGATGGAGCGGAAAAGCAAGAAACGCAGGTAGTTTGGTACGATAGTTGCAATATAGATAGTGTAACCAATAAAGACGAAGAAAATGAACGAAATTGAAAACTCACTCCGCTCCCTCCTCCGCAACAACATCGTGGCTTTCACTTACCGCAAGGTTGATGGCTCTATCCGCCACGCACTCGGCACTCGCAACCTTGACCTTGCGAGCCGTTACACGCAGACCGAAATCCCCACTCCAAGTGGCGAAGAACAACCAACTTCCTACTACGATGTGCAGTCAAACGGGTGGCGGTCTTGGAAAGAGGGGAATGTAATCAGCATTGACGGGTGCAGAGTTGGGTGGCGGGCGACTGAACTTGGGTGGCACGGAACTGAAACCCCCAAAAAGGGCGAACTACCAAAACGGGAAATCCCTATCAGCAAGCCTACTACGGGCGGTGTCAGCGGTGGCAAGCCTATGGGCGGTGCTGACATTGACAACCTCGGTGGGTTGCTTGGCGGTCTGCTCGGTGGTTTCGGTGGCGGTATTCCCAAAGAGGAAATCCGCAAGGCTATGGACGATTTGCACAAGGACATTGACATTGTTCCCCCTATGGGCGGTGTCAGCGGTGGCAAGGTCGGCACACCTACCTTTACCGACAAGGGGTTGGAACTTGAAACGGGTGTAGCGGTAGAGGACTTCGCCAAAATGGTGGCTCACTATGTGGTTGAGGAATTCATCAGCCGGATTAAGCAACTCTAAATCAACGAGATATGACTATTTTGGAACAAAGGTTTATGGAAATGGTTCCCTCCGCACTCCGCGACCTCACAAAAGTGGTGGAAAACCTCACAAAAGAGGTTGCCGAACTGAAAGAGGAACTGAAAAAACGGGACACACCGAACGCAGAGTAATCAGCTTGGGGTGGGGGTATATTAAAAGTCCCCCACCCCTTGCGTTAAGCCAAGCTCCAGGCCCTGGCACACTATTT
>Ga0247610_10003665_pt1 | contig 16734 bp, 9 predicted proteins | sample 174DNAGHGhighgp2_FD_193483 | JGI IMG/M metagenome (GOLD analysis project Ga0247610, IMG submission 193483) | Sheep rumen microbial communities from Palmerston North, Manawatu-Wanganui, New Zealand - 1742 DNA GHGhigh gp2 | ecosystem: Host-associated > Mammals > Digestive system > Stomach > Rumen ... | reverse complement strand
GATGGGGCACAGTGATTTTTCCACAACGGCAAACATCTACGCCCACCTGGATTACCAGTCGAAGGTCACTTCAGCGGAAGCGATGCTGGCGGGTCTGGGGCTGAAAGCAGCGGGAATTGAGCCTCTTTCGGAGTAACCGGAATGTCCAGAGGTACCAGGAGAGAAAAAATCAAAGGTGCTTTTTTCTCTCCTGCGAATCAATGAAATGCTGGGAAGCCTTATCTCGTAAGGGTTTGCAGGGAATGCGTTTTCTCTCCAAAATTCAGAGAGGTATCAAAATGGTGAAAAAATTTGGAGAGCAAAAAACGCTCATAACACCGAGAAAATCCTTATGTCTCAAGGACTTTCGCAGGATTGAGGACATGACCAAAAATCATCCCCTCAAATAGGAACTTCGTCGATTTCTGATAGCTCCTAACATGCGAAAACCCGCCTGAAACCTACGTTTCAGACGGGTCGATGGCGGGGCAGGTACGATCAAATCCGAAACCTGAGCATAGGGAAAGCGTCGCGTTGGAGTTTGATTCATCTTCCTGCGGGATTTGACTTTTTACTGATTCCAAAGAAAGATGCCTGCCTCTTGTCAGATTGAAGAGGATCAGGATTTTATCGTCAAATACATAAACGGAATCGATCAGCGTATCGATGACGTATTTCCTGAATTCTTCGTCTTCGGGATCGCCTTGTTCAAAACGCTTCAGCCAATCATGAATATCTTTTTCTGTCAGCTGTATGCCCTCAACCAGTTTCAGTTTGGCGATTTTTACTTCCAATTCCGCTTTCTCATCTTCTAACCGGGACAGCTTTTCCTTCAGCCGCCCCTGACGTTCTTTGGGCGTATCTGCGATGGCGTCTATTACGTTGCATATACTCTTTTCCAGGCGCTGCGCTTTCTGCTCCAATTCCTGAATAAAGGAAAGGCCATTTTCCTTTTCGTATGCGGCCAATACGCCGTGTACGATTTTTTCAACATTCTCTGTTTTCCGAATAAAAGCGATCGCCTGACGCACAACGGTCTTTTCCAGATCATCCTTTTTCATATTGCGTTTTCCGCATGTATGGAGCTTCTTTTTATTACTGCATGCGTAATAATAATATTTCGGCCCCATCTTTCCCTTGCCGGATTCGCCTACCATCGGCGCGCCGCACATGCCGCAGAAGCATTTCCCCTGGAGCAGATAGGCAGCTCTGGCTTTCATCGAAGCCGGGGAAAACTTGTGCTGTGCCACCCGCTCCTGTACACGGTTGAACAATTCTTCCGAAATCAGCGGCTCCACGACACAGTTTACTTCGATCCCGGTGCGGATGAGTTTTCCGTAATATACCGGATTGGTCAGCAGCGGCGCGAACGTGCCGGCCTTCAGATCATTTCCCATGGGGCTTTTGACGCCCTGCTCCCGCAAAGTCTCCAAAATCTTTGCCCGGCCTACCCCTGCGGCATATTCGTTAAAAATATACCGCACGATGGGCGCGGTCATTTCGTCTGGGTACAGCTTGCCCTGAATCAGCTTGTACCCATAGGGCACGTATCCGCCGGCAAACAGCCCTTTACTATAGGTTTCCCGAAGCCCTCTTTTTACGTTCTGGGACAGGTTCGCGGAATAGTATTCCGCCATGGATTCCAGGAGGCCCTCCATGATGATGCCCTCCGGTGAATCACTGATGGATTCCTTAACGCTGACGACCTGGATTCCATACTTTTTCAGTTTGGCCTTGTAATGGGCGCTGTCGTACCTGTTTCTGGCGAAGCGATCCGTTTTCCAAACCAATACGACGCGGAATTGCTGTTTGGCGGCGTCTGCAATCATGCGTTGAAAATCCTTCCGGTCATCCCGTGTTCCGCTTTTGGCACGGTCAATGTACTCCTCGATGATCGCATATCCGCTTCTGGCGGCGTATTCATAAGCGTCATGCAGCTGTCCTTCAATAGACTGCTCGGTCTGATTATGGGATGAATAACGGGCATATACTGCTGCAGGTATCAGGCCGGACGCCCCATGCGACGCCGAAACGGCGACATATTTGTTTTGAATAAAAGCATTTTCGCTGATCATGAGCGGGAATCTCCTTTCTTGAGTGCAAATCTTCCCCCGATCATTATAAATCTGTTTTTCTTGAATTTCCTTTGATCTGAACATACAAAGAAATATGCACAGAAGAATCTTTCGGGATATTTTTATTTGATAAATCGGCTTTTACTGTTTGCGAAATGATTATAGTTTTTCCACATCCAGATAATGATCCGCCACCACGGAGATACGATTGTGCCCCAGGGCACGGGAGACGATCAGCATGGCCTGTTTGTCCAGCCAGTGTCCTTTCATATCCGCCCGCATCCAATACACACTGTCCTTCTCCCAGCCGCCCTTGGGCTTTCCGGGACCATTGTAGTGCTGCGGGTTGAAAAACGGCTTGCGCTTGCAGGTCTTGAAATCAAGGGCGTGCATCTTATACATGGTTTGGGCGTACTGCCGGCGATAGCTGTGCACGTCGCAGGCGCTGCTGATTTTCCCCCAAATCTTTTTGTCGCCTTTTTCTTTCGCCAGTGCAACGATCTCTTCCGCATGATCTCCAATGATCGGAGCCAGGCGGATTTTGCCGCCTTTCCCTTTGATCTCAAAGTACCAGGTCTTTTCGTCGTCGCTCCTGCGCAGATCGCTGCCTTTGGCCTTTTCCGCTTCAAAACGCCGCATACCGGTGGCGCGAAGAAAAATCAAAAGCGACTGATTCTTTCGCTCGGAAAAGTGCGCGTCGTTGGCGACCCGGCCCCGGCTCCGCTTGATGTCGACGCGGTGCCGGGTGGGCGTTTTTTCAAATGCGTCCTTATTGCCTGTTTCGCCGTATAATTTTGCCAGGGCAGCCCGCTCCAGGGAAACGGTGGATGCGGAGCAGGTTTTAGCCCGCATCTCCAGCCACTCGTTGGCGTGGGCACGGCATTTGTCCAGCGTGTTGCAATGATATGTTTCCCGCGCCCAGCGGACGAATTGTAAACAATGCTTTTTGTATGTGTGGAAGGTGGTGCTCATATAGATTTTTTCTTTGTCAGCCCCATCTCGCTTGTCCTCGTGCCGTTTGTGGCCGAATCCGCCGTCGAGGCCGCTGAATTTGGAAGTCAAAATATTGTGTACCTGATCCGTCATTTTTTCTTTGTTTTTGTGCGACATCAAATCATCTCCAGAGATAGTATGCATAAAAGTTAAAACCGAAGTGTAGCCCCACTATTTTACGTGTTATGGATCACGGCCGCGAATTGATCAAGAGGCACGCGGCGAGCCTCGCTTTTCTAACGCGGGGTGGTAGGTCCCGATCTGTTACAAGGCGATACGCCTGTTTTTCCCGTTTCTTCAGACAATCAGAAACGGCGCATTCCATCTTCAACATCCGGATGGATTTTGAACGTTTTTGTACCGAGCGTGAATCGGCACATGGGGACAATCGACGTCCTCCTTTCTTACATATTGGCCTGGCGGCTGTTCTTTCCGTGCAGCGCACGGACGGGGAAAGCAGATGCTTTTCCAATGATCCATCACATTCTCAAACACTCCTTTCAATCGAATACAAAAACAATATGCAAAATGATTTGAACAGCTATCTGTGCTGTTTTCGTTCATCAAGGAAAAACATTGGCAAAAAGAAATAAAGAATATTCTTTAACCCAAAAACAAAAAAAGGAGGATTTCCCTCCAAAAAATCAACTTCCCAATAATTAACCGTTTACCCCCACAAAAATTAACCCATTTTTATGGGGGTAAGCGGTTAATGCCCTATTCTTATACCAATCAGTATACTATGCACGCCTGATTGCACTATATTCCAAAAACATTGACCATTCGTACCTTATCAGCAAAAAGCGCAGGTGAATTTCAACCTGCGCTCAAGAATTGTGATCTGTCAATACATCAACATCATGCTTTGATGACAGATTCTGATCAATATGTCGGGATGGCTACTGTCCAAGTTGTATTGACTGCATTGTTGCCAGTTATAGATCCAGAACTATTAACTTGCCATAACGTAAATGCTACATCCAACGAAGTTTGAGTTGCAGATAGATTCTGAACCGTGATCCAACTGGATGTTGCTGTCTTTGACTTACCCTTAGGTCCATTACTATTCCACTCATTATAAGCTAAAATAGTAGTCGTTGGGGTTCTAACACCATTGCAGTAACCATCAAAAACGTGTCCGTTTGGTGTGTGTACTGTTTCCCTTTGCTTTGTCAATGTACAGGAAATTCTAATCTGTATGCTGTCTGCTGTTCTGTTTTGGTATTCGATTGTTACTGAATACGTTATACCTCCATCCTGCCAAAAATTGCCACTCTTCGTTGTGAAGCTGACCGGTATAATGGGATATGTAAATGTGATCGTCTTCGATGTCGCATCCCAGACAACATTTTGAGCTGCCGGCGTTGTGTAGCCTTCTTTCGCAGGCGGCGTGATGGTGTTCGTCGTACCAAAAGTCTTAGTCTCAGATGAAGTCCCCAAGTCATAATTATTCGACGATCTATAAATGATACTGTAGGTGTAACTGTTTGGCACCCAATACGCGTAGAGGGTAGTAGGACTAGTAAGATTCCAGTTTCTTACTGAAACTCCCGCCTCCGTGTAATACTGTGTTCCGCGTCCATCTTGTGCAGTGTAGTAGCCCTTGAAAGTGTGTCCCGTTTTAGTCGGTTTCGTAATCGCCGGCATTGCTGCATCGTATGTCGCGGTAACACTTGTACTGCCAGCCGAGGTGGCGTATTGGTTGTTCAGAGTAATCGGGTATTGATTTGGCGTCCATTGTGCATAGAGTGTTTGTGTGGAGGTGATCGAAACAGTGGAAGTGCTAGTGATCTCAGTTCCACCACTTGCCGCTGTATACCACCCGGCGAGGCTATAACCAGTTTTGTTTGAGGTGGCGAGCGATCCATACGTACTGCCATACGTCACTGATTTGCTTGCTGGACTCGGCGTAGATCCACCATTTGCATCGAAGATGATGGTATACGGAGGCCTTACTGTGATGTTTTTTGTTGCGATTATAGAAGTATCTCCATCCGAAATTGCAGTGATCGTTACTACACCAGGACTAATTGCCGTGACAATGCCCTCGTTGCTTACCGCTGCTATACTGGTATTGCTGCTCCTCCATTTAACCGAACGAACAGTAGCGTTTGCAGGAGCTACATTGCCGTTAAGCTGCAACGTTGTGCCAACATTGGCTTCCGAATCCCCGCCAATTGTGAGTCCTGTGGGAACCGTGATCGCTGTAGCTTCCGGGTCAAGCGCGATAAACGGAATCCCCTGATCTGCTGCGAAGGATTCGGCCGCAGTATTCCGATATCCGACAATCGACACGAAGAAGCTACCCTCAAAAGCATCATGCGTAATTGTAGTCACCCTTGCCGGAATGAATATTTGTGTCAGATTCGGGCACTCAGCAAAAGCCATGGAGCCGATGGATTGCACAGAGCCTGGCAGCTTGAGATACGTCACCGGAATCCCCGCAAATGCTTCGGCATCAATCTGAGTCAGGCTGCTCGGCATTGCAAAGCCGGTTGCCGTCATGGCCGGCAGTTCAGACGAGTCCTCCCAGATTGTGATCTCACATTCAGCAGAGAGATTGCTGCCATCTACAGCGGTGGCCGAAATGACAACGATTCCGCGCCTCTTTGCAACCACTGTACCGGAAGAAGATACAGACGCGATGCTGGGATCACTGCTTGCCCACACAACCGCCCGGTTCGACGCGTTAGCGGGATAGACCTCTGCTTCAAGCTGGAAATCCGTTCCCGCCTTCATCGTGAGTTCGGAGCGATTGAGGAAAACGAGAGATACCGGAACGGTTATCTGCGGTAGAATCTCCGTCTGAATGGTCTGGTTGCAGATCAGGCAGTGGAGCTCGCGCAGACCGGTTTGCGAAGAGGTCGCTTCTTGAATCGTGACCCATATCGTCTCCCTGTGACTACACTGTACCGTTACGTTCAAAACAGCATTCACTCCGCTGTTGTCCGTAGCAGAGCAAATGATAACTGCGGTGCCGTTCTTCAATGCAAGTAGACGACCGTTGCTTGAAACGGAAACCACCTGTGCATTGCTTGAGCTCCAGGTAACGTTGCCGTTGGTGGCGTTACTGGGCTGCACGGTTTTGTCAAGCTGGATCTCATCGCCAATGTCCATTGTGATCGATGCATTTGCAGCCAAGGCAGTTCCATTCCGTGTGATGGTAATACTGCTGACCAGTGTTGCCGTTGCGGGGATGGTTTCCGTTCTGATAACCTGACTGCAGATATCGCAGTGTTCCTCGCGCGTTCCTGTCGTTGTCTGCGTAGCTTCAGTGATGACGACCCAATGGGTGGAGCCATGGCTGCAGGTCACATTCAGGGTAAAGGACGTAGAGAAATGCTGGCTGTCCTTTGCGCGGCAGGTAATGACTGTCTGGCCGACCTGGTGAGCAGTGATCAATCCGGAGTCGGAGACCGTTGCCACCTCTGTGTTCGACGAGGTCCATCCGACATCCTTGCGTGTGGCATCTGTCGGCAATACGTTTGCGGAAATCTGCAGGGTTCCGTTGATCGAAAGATTAACTGTTGTGTTGTTGACCTTACCGGAAGATGTCCGCAGTTCGATGTCTGTCACATACTCATTGCCAATCGGCGTAACGATATCAGCTTGCGGCTCCTCTCCGGAAGGATTGCCAATCTGGAAATTGCTTTGGAACTCTGGCAGATACAAGGTATCGCCGATGCAGGCCCCATTTCCATCGTTGTATCCAAATATAACGCATACTTGGTAGGTGTAATAGTCGACGGGCAGAGAGCTAAACGTCATGAGATCATTGATGTTGCGCCCATTCACACTTGAGTTGATGGTGACCGAAGTTGCGGTAGCAGAAGGACGGCAGTAAGCAGACTTGACAATCTGGTTTGTTGTACGCGAAACAATTTCAGCCCTAACTTCATATATCGATGCGTTTGTGATAATTGTTCCACGCAAGCCAAAGCTGTTACCACTGGTCAGCACACCGCTCGGGACCCTTAGTTCTTTAGAAGTATCAGCCGTTGCTCTGAAGTGAGATCCATCAGCCTGCACGTTATTGATGTTGACAAAGCCGACCTGATTCCCGTGATCCTCATCCGACACGCCATACCAGATGTTCCCATATTTGTTTTCATAGATAGCAACTACATGAAGCGGAGTGTTCCCGGACAACGTTCGCACATTTGCTGCTTCAGCAAACGGCAAAACCTTGATGTCTCTTTGGGTACAGATCACGGGGAAATATGCTGTTCCAAGCTTCTCGTATAAGAACTCGAGGTGATTGTAGAATATATAATAATCGTTCTTCAAGTGCGCAAATTGATGGTTGCCAGGGTCGCTTGCTTCATAAGAGTTGCCGACCACTTCGATTACTTCGACGACATCAGCTGCCGTCATGGAGGCGATCGGAATATTTACCCTTACAGAACCCATATTGTTCCCGGCTTCGTAAGGAGTATCTTTAAGATTGCCTGTTCCGCTAGTTACACGGAAGAATCCAAGCTGCTTACCAGAAATAACCGATGTAGCACCCGATGCTCTCTTGCTCGATGTATAAGCAGCAGGTACACTGCAACCGTTGTTGACGAAGTCACGTACCCTGCAACCGCTGTTGACGAAATCATTATACTCAATCCAATACTGCCTAGCAGACCCATCATGTGGTATTGAACTGTATTGAAGCTTTGAAAACGAACCAACTTCGTAAGCAGTCTGTGACTTTAGCCGTTTAATTGTTGAGTTGTTCGATGAATCAACGGCCAATAAATACTGTTTGCCGTCTCTTGTTGTACAGCCGACAACAATAAAATAATGCCCAGGAATGTTAATTACTGCTGCGCCACCATCATTAAAAAATGCTTGCCATTGCGAAAAGGAAGGGCTTGTTCCGATACTGGCCCTTTTTATTCCCTGACTGCCATAATGACTAATCAAATAGTTATCGTACACAGAAAGAGCAACGGAAGGATCTTCTGCAAGGCGGGCCCATTCTTCCATCAGGTCCAATTGCGAAGCCTCAGAAGAACACTTGCTTGTCAGATATTGAACAATATGTAAATATGAGAGAAGATTGCACCCGTCATTACTTATTCCAGGGTGTGAATCAGTGGATTCCTGATTGACATAAACACCCCTCTTTGCCATTTCCCGGTCCCAATAACTAAGAGAGTAAATTCCTTTACTGGAATTCCATGTAGCCCCTCTGCATTGAGAATAGAAAGCAATATAACTCGAGGCATTTTCCGTTGCCGCTGTAGCTGGTATAGGTGATATAACAAGAAGCATCAGGGCAAGCAGGCATAGAGAGCTAAGCGTCCTTTTCATCACAAGCACCTCCAAATTAGCAAAAGGTTTACCTTTTATAGGGCAATGAAACAGCGAGACTACAACATCTCAGTAAATATTATATATCAAATAACAATACCTCTCAAGAACTAGTAAGACAAAAAATGCTTACATTTTGGTTAAGTAGGTTCATTGTTCCCCAACAATGGAATCACATATAATGATTTGCAAAAGGTAAACCTTATGCTGGGCAAGACTTCCGTTTTTTAAGTACGTTCATCTCCCTTCGCCGACGATAGAACGTACCTTCGCTCATGCCACACCGCTGGACTGCTTCTTTTGTAATCAAAGCATATAAGCATTCTCCTTTCCAGTGCATAACCAGAAAATAGTTTATTAGTCTCCAGACGCCAATCGATCCAATCCGGGCATAGTCATTTTTTCCGTCTGATCATAGTAATATAGATAGCTGCCGGCATTGGAACGATCCAAATCTGTCATGGTTTTATACAGCTGCATAAGCGATTGCTTCGTGCACTGGAAAGTAACCTGAAGCTGATGAATCTGCGCTTCTGTTGGCATTTTCCCAGCAGCATATTGATCTACGACTGCTGAAAAAGCGTTGCTGTAAGCACGGCGGAAACTGTTCAAGGTGGTATATTGGGTAAGGAAAAGAATCCGATTCTTCCCCGCTTCCGTTACTCCGGTGATCTTCAGCGTGAACTGTACAATCGTATCAGCCAGGGAATACAAGTATCCGGCAGATTTTGTCAGGATCAAACCCGTTATTTCCTTAAAAGCTTCCTTTTCCAACTCTTTTTCCAGCTTGTTGAAAATCATTCGCAAAGACGATCCAAACTGAGTTTTATAGCTGGCACGAATCCGCCTCATCGCCTCGTTGAAGGATGGATCGCCATTGGAATTATAAACCCGCATCACAGTGTTCAAAGCTTCCAAATCCTTGGCGTGATTGGAAAACAATTCTGTCACAATGTTGATGAATTCTTCTCCGGCCTTGACCTCATCATAAAGATCGCTCAATTTGGAGCATTCGTCCTTGATAATCAGCAGATCCTCCAATTCATTCCAATCAATCGCTGATCCGCCATATTGTTCAAACACACTGTTAATTTCATCAAGGCGCACTTTTGTACCATTTTTTGTCAGACCATTCAAGGATTTGATCATGTTCGTTATCGGATCAGAAAGCTTGATTTGTTTAATCTTTCCTTCCGAATTCATTGCGTCCAGGATACCTATGATCTGTGCTTCATACTTCTTCTCCATATAGGAGTTGTATTCCGCACCGGTCAATCTGTCTTTTACCCATCCAATAGCAATATTGGTATAGTCGCTTAAAGCCATCGCAGCAATATCCTTGTTGCTCATGCTGCTTAAATATCTTTCAACTTCCTCCTCGGGATTGAACATGGACGCGCTATTGCTTTTAACAAAAGAAACGATGTCTTTTTGCAGCTGTTCTGTAGTTGGAATAACTGCCCTTGTTCGTTCAATAAAGAACACCGTTTTTGACAAAACCTGTGTCTCTTTATTGGCTGTTGCTTTAATTACCAATTTATAAATACCGTTTTCAGCATTCGAAATATTGAGCGCAATATCACTCATCTGATAGGTTTTTGAGCCAGGTGCAACAACAGTTCGAGTCAGTAAAGTACCCCATTCGTTATATATGCTTGCAGTTATATTCGTTAATTCATAATTTGACTGAATGGTGCCCGAAGCATTCAGGAAATCACCTGATTCGTCATCAATGCATTGCGGAACCACAAGCGTATCAGAAAACCGCATCCATACTTCATTATCGGTATCCACCCAATGAATCACAGCCGAATTTGCTTTAAACACCGGGCTGTAATCGCTGTATTCTCCAGTGTAGGATTTTGCACGAACACGGTAATAATATGTAGTGTCTTCTTCGCATCCGCTGTCGAATGAAAACAAATCTGCAGGGAAGGGATTGGCTATGTATTCCGTATCAAGGCCATCGGTTATCCATGATTCGCTAAAAGGACCGACTGCAGAAGAGGCTCGCGAAAACTCATAAGATGCAGCGCCTTCCACTTCAGTATAGTTCAGGAAAATCCAGTTTCCCAACGAGTCATAAATACCGTCTTCAGCGATATAATCATAAATTTGAGGCGAATCAAGCAACGAATTGGTCACGGTAACCGTACATGATGCCGAAGCAAGGCCATCACCAGTGCAAACAGTTATTATCGCTGTTCCTGACGTGTTATGAGCTTGAACATATCCCGACTCGTCAATTGAAGCAATATTATCATTGCTGCTGAAAAACTGGAAAGAATTCATATACGTCGCATCGGCAGGCGATACTCTGGGAATAATCCAGAATCCTGTTCCGTATTTTACCTTTTTCTCATTATAATTCAGCGAAACTGATGTACACTTTTTGATAATTTCAAAATCATACTCAAATATTTTAAAAGAATTACCATTCACAAGGTCAGCAAACAAATACAACCTTAATGGAGCACATGGCATTTTGCCAAATTTCAGATAACTATTCAAAGCAGAACTGCGTATATCAACAGAAAAAACATTTTCGCCACCATGAAACACTGCTTCTCTACAGTCATAAGCTGATTGTCCTTCATTATCTCCATCAGCAAAAACTACAGCGGATCGGATTTCTCGAATAGCAACAGTACTCGTTATCGTTCCGGAGAATCTATGACTTTGACCATAAGCATGGAAATGTTGGGGATTGTCATCACCGGCAATACTATCTACTTGAACAGTGACGGGACAAGGATAAATAAATGCATTCCTGACAGCCCAATCATAAGCATAAGTTCCTTGATCGGCTTTCATTGAATCTATTTGTGCCCCTTCAAAAGCACTGTCATCAATAAATTCAATGGAAGAAGAAAGGTGAATATCATGTATTCTACTATTAGCAAATGCTCGAGGGCCAATTGTTATAAGACAATCAGGTAAAATAATGGAGTCGACACATATTCCATAAAACGCCTCTTCTTCTATACATTGCAAAGATTCAGGGAAAACAAAGCATGTCTCTGCAGTTGCATTCCAAATGCCAATTATCAGCAATAATACAAGAATAACAACAAATGAGTTGCGGATATAATATTTCATTTTGCTCTCCCCCCTATAATTCACTCGTAAAAAATGTGAGAAAACCCAAAAGAATCAACTTCAACCTGTTTATTCATATCCATTATACATCGATATAACACTGTTTTCAATAGTCATTTAGGAAAAAATGGAAATATACTTGTTGAGGTCCAATAGATCGGTAACATAAGGTATAGAAAAACAGAGAGTCAAGTGATAAGGAAAAGTTTTCTCTCCTAAAGTCCTATCGTTTAAAACGGAGATGATCAAAAATCTTTCCGCCAAGTCGATAAGAAATGTTCCCCAATGGGCTGCCCCAAAATGCCGAAAACCCGCCTGAAACCTACGTTTCAGACGGGTCGATGGCGGGGCAGGTACGATTAGTCCAGTCCGTTCTGATTGTCATGAATATGAATGGGAAGAATGGCGAGGTCCGCTTGGCGATTGTTCATGCAGTTTTCCATGGTTATGCTCCTTTCGCTGTCCGTTCATAGGGATACTTATAAAATAATTCATTACGCATCAGAAGGAAAAGATATAACAGAAAGTGCTTTGAAGGAACAAAAAGCTAAATTTTGGTTGACAGTTCTCCGATTGCAGTTGGGGGTGTGATTCATGAACGACATTAAATAATTATCAGTGAGAAAAAAGGATTTATCTCTTTAGGCGCTGTTGCCATAGAAAAGATTGCTGATGCAGAGCAATCTTTATCTCTGTTTTTTTCAGAAGAATACAAAGAGCGAAATAATATGCATTTGGCGTTTATGATCTCATAGATCCCTCTGCCACTCATTTTCTGAATGGACGGCAGGGGGGGATTCTTTTATTACAACATTTTTATCCACTCACCCTACGCAAGCGAGATTTAGCCTGAGCGCCAAACCGCTGCATCCAGTGATGACACCATCGCTTTCAGGGTTGATTTTTGACAGGATACAGAAGGATATTCGCTATTCCACAACCCAAGGGTTGTAGGCTTGTTCCTTTCTTGAGACACCAGAGAAACCGTTTAAATTCCTTGGCTCCAGCGCTTTTTTATCAAAGATAATACTGAAAAGTGGGCTGTGGCACAACCATATTTTTACTTATTCGGTTTTGTTTTTAGCATACTATATATGCGCCATTAACTCAAAGCGCAAATCCAAAGAAAGGAGAAAAAGAATATGCTTGAAAAAGATACCAGAACAAAAGGGTTTGAAGTGCCTTCGGATCAATACGATGATCTGAACGCCCGCATCAATCGCATGCCAGGCAAAACCAGCACGGATAAGCTGATGTTTATGCTCAATGCTGCTGAACGGGAAACAGGCGTTGCGCAGCCAATACAGACTGCGCTGGACAGGCTCACTCCGCTTTTTGAACGGATTTCGGATGTAATGCGTTCAGAACTGGAGCAGCGGGATACTATGCGGGAAATGCTCATTGCCGACCGGGATCGGGAACGGGATGTTCAAGAAGCAAAAGACAAAGAATGCAAAAAACAGCTGGCTGATGTTCAAGAGCGGTTGAAAGCCGTTCAAGATGAAAACACAGAATTGAAAGCGCAGCTTGAGGAAACCCAGAAAAAGTTGCAGGCTTTTGAAACACTGTGCAGCAATCAACAAAATATTTTGCAAAGCAGCGCACAGCTGGAAGCGATTACGCAGCAGTTGAACGCATACACCGACAAGCTTGCAAGAATGAAAGGCGAGTAAAGAAAAATTCTCCTGATTTTGTTTGAGTTTTCAGCATACTCTTTTTGAAAACGAGCAGAGCATTTATTCGTTTTCGGAAGGACGGTTTGGCATGGCAGAAATTGAACAAACGAAGGGAGTGCAGATTGGCGTTGTAGTGCCTTACGACATCAAAACAAAAGAATTCGGAAAACCACACAAGCTGTGGATGGAAACAGACGATCAGGAAGCGGCGGAGTTGGGCTTTTCTTTCCCGGAAGAGATTGCCCGCATGGTCGCTAAAAGAATCACAGATGATATAAAGAAGAATCAACAGAATCATAATCCTGAATAAAAAACAATTGGAATGACAAAAGACGAATCGGTTAATGCCATTCGTCTTTTTTTGTTGTGCGTATGTCTTGCTTAAGGAATCTTAAGCCCTTAAGCCTATTTAAGTCACACGTTTTATGTCTTTTGGCTGATGTTCAGGCCGTTGATGGAACATGTCAATTCGCTTAAGGCGTCTTAATTCCTTAAGACAGCTTAAGCTATATTCTATTCCATCCCATAAGAAAACCCCGGCCATCTTACGATGAACCGGGGTTTTCCTGATCCCTTGTGAGGATCAATCCGAACGTCCTTTCTATGAAGAACAGGCGAGTTCGGATTTGATTGGAGTTGGCGGAGCGGGTGGGATTCGAACCCACGGACGGTTGCCCGTCACCTGATTTCGAGTTTTTTGAGAACCTCGGAAAGCACCGGAAATCAGTATCCTTTTCGCGGAAGATAACGGAAGCCCAAAAGCGAGGCCCCGCAAGGATTTTCTCCGCCCCGCGCACCCCCAAAACAGCGCAAACCCAGGAAATTCATAGGCTCGAAATAGGTTCGAAAGTTCTCTCCAAGTTCTCTCCTGACGGTCAAAAATCCGGCACGTTGGAGAGAACTCAGGAGAGAACACACCCAACAAAAGGCATCCGGGACTCCTCCTGCCGTTGACAGAATAAACAGAGAGGTGAAACCCATGCTAACCAAGAAAGAACGGGAGCGCATCCTGCGGGATTATCCCGAGACCATTTCCAAGGAGCAATTCTACAAGCTGTGCCAGATCAGCAAGAACCGGGCTCGGGAACTGCTGACCAGTGGCGTCGTTCCCTGCCAGATCACCCGGAGAGCCACTCACAAATATGTGATCGCCACCCTGGATGTGATTGCCTACCTGGAAAGCCTGCCCCGCATCCGCAGAAAGAGAGGCGGAGCGGCGACGATGCCCCGGCAGCCCCGCAGCGTTATGCCGACCCAGGTACCGCCGGTCCTGGCCGATCAGCTCCGGGCGCTCTACGACGAAACACTGGAGCCCTTCCCAGACGTAATGGACCCCCGGCAGATCAGCGACGCCATCGGCTATGCCGACACCACCATCATCAAATGGTGCGGCGAAGGCAAGATCCGCAGCTTCATCCTTCGGAACGTGCATATGGTCCCCAAGCCCTGGCTGATCGACTTCCTGCTGTCGCCGGCGTTTCTCAACCAACCGACGGTCTCCCTCTGGCACCAGCATGCCATCCAGCCCATCATCGACGACTGGCTGAACAGCCACGCCCAATAAGAAAGCGAGGAATGAAACATGACGCTCTACACTGCATTTTACGATATGGATACCAACTGTGTCAACGCCTGGCTAACCGACCGCTCCATCGTGACCATCGACTGTCAGAAGGTGGAGGATGCCTTCGCCGACAACATGTACGAACGCTCCGAGCTGGATTTCCTGCTTTTCAATGATCCTGCCGCCTATGCTGACCTGGTGCTGAACGATGACCCGGGAAGGTACTTGAAAGCGGTCACGCAGTATAAGACAGATGAATCCATGATGTAAGACGATGCCCCTGCAGGAAACTCGCCAAATTCTTGCAGGGGTGTTTTTTCGTAGGAAATTGTTTTCTCCTTGCTGCCAGTTTGTTTCTGATTCAAAGTACTAACTGTCTGTTAGTGTACAAGGATGACTTTATCGTGTAAAATGAAACTGTTAAGAAGACAGTAAAAGTTCATTTATGCAAAAGAGGTTTAGCCGTTTTTTTCGGCTAAGCCTCAGCAAAGACCACGAAATCAGTATAATCAGCAAATATTGTAAATTGAAAATTTCAAGAAGAATGGATCAAATGGTATTGCTTTTTTTTCTTGTAAGAATATTAGTGAGAGAATCGGCAGGCTATTTATTCGCTTGTCATTTTCAAAAGTATATGGTATACTGATTTGGGATAATATATGATCCGTTAGCGGGCTATTCCAACTGAAATGGATCACATTTGATCCACTCGGAGGAAGATATGAGCTTTATTTGGGAAACACCGGAAGAAATCAATTTGGCCCTGGCGCAGCGGCTGCGCGGCATCCGCAAGCGGAAGAATCTTACCCAGCAGCAGCTGAGCGAAAAAAGCAATGTCAGCTTTGGCAGCATCAAGCGGTTTGAAACGACGGGGCAAATTTCTTTGATTTCGCTGACAAAGCTGGCTGTCGCGCTGGACTGCACGGAGGATATGAAACGGCTGTTTGCGGATGTAAAATACAATTCCATTGAGGAGGTCGTCCGTGAAAGATCATAAGGTGGATGTTTTTCTGAATGAAAGGCCGGTGGGCACGCTGGCGGAAACAGCGGATCATCGGGTGGCTTTCGCCTACGCGGACAGCTGGCTGGAAAGCGGCTTTTCCATCAGCCCCTTCTCCCTGCCGCTGGAGCAGAAGGTTTTTGTTCCAACCTCCGAAAGCTTCCAGGGCTTGTGGGGTGTATTTGCAGACAGCCTTCCGGATACCTGGGGACGGCTGCTGGTGGATCGCATGCTGCGCAGCCGCGGCTATACCGCTGCCGATGTATCCGTGCTGGATCGGCTGGCTATCGTGGGCAGCTCGGGTATGGGCGCGTTGACCTATCGCCCCGCCTGGGATCTGTCCCGGGATACTTCTCTGGGGGATTTGGATGAGCTGGCTTCTCAATGCGCCGCCTTGCTGCAGCATGAAGAAAACGCCGATCTGGATGCGCTGTTCCGACTGGGCGGAAGCAGCGGCGGCGCTCGGCCCAAGGTGATGACCGATGCATGGATCATCAAGTTTCCCGCATCTGGCGATATGATGGACACCGGCGTGATGGAAAAGGAATATATGGACTGTGCGGCGGATTGCGGAATTACTGTGCCGGAAACGAAGCTGATGCCCTCCCGGCAATGTGCTGGCTATTTTGCGATCCGGCGCTTTGACCGGGATCAAGGGAAAAGACTGCATATGCTTTCCGCTTCCGCGATTCTGGAGGTGGACTGGCGGTATGCTTCGATGGACTATCATACGCTGATGAAGCTCACAGCGATTCTATCCCGAAGCAACGAGGCCGATCTTCTCCAAATGTACCGCCGCATGTGCTTCAATGTGTATGCGCACAACCGGGATGATCACGCCAAAAATTTTACCTGGATCTATGATCCACTGTATGATTGCTGGCATCCTTCCCCGGCATATGACCTTACCTGGAGCACAACGTACTTTGGAGAACACACCACCACCGTGGATGGTAACGGACGGAATCCCGGCAATCAGGAGCTGATTGCCGTTGGGAAAAAGGCGGGGATTCCTGTCCGGCTTTGCAAGCAGATCGCAGAGGAAAT
>Ga0247610_10003664_pt1 | contig 16735 bp, 8 predicted proteins | sample 174DNAGHGhighgp2_FD_193483 | JGI IMG/M metagenome (GOLD analysis project Ga0247610, IMG submission 193483) | Sheep rumen microbial communities from Palmerston North, Manawatu-Wanganui, New Zealand - 1742 DNA GHGhigh gp2 | ecosystem: Host-associated > Mammals > Digestive system > Stomach > Rumen ... | reverse complement strand
TTATCGTTATATTTTGTCGCACGACCCGTTTGTGTGTCCGATTGTACGCGTTCGACAAAACGTTTGATAATGTTGCCCGCCACAGCCAATTTTTCGGGGGCCGATTTTTTTGCCCAATCGCGCGCCATATCAAAGACATTTAATTCTTCGCAAACCGACATAAAAACACCATCAACGTATTCCGCAAATTGTTCAGATTTTGTTTTTTCGATTTTGCCGGCGATTTTACGGGCCTGGGTCATTTTATATGTGTTCCATTTGGTGGGCGATTGCATTGCGTTTATGATTTCAGTGATTTGTGGTTTAGAATTTTGATTCATCATGATGACACCCCTTGGCTCTGACACATGTATTATATAGGAAACGCGCCGTGTTTTTCAATGGGGAAAGTTATATTAAAATCAAAAAATTCGCGTAAAGCGAATTTGTTAAGATTTTATTTTGGCGGAGATAGGGGGATTCGAACCCTCGATACAGTTTCCTGTATACACGATTTCGAGTCGTGCGCATTCAACCAGCTCTGCCATATCTCCGGTGCTGGTATTATTACATTGGTTTATACGTTTTGCAAGGGCTTTATACTTCAAAATCGTAATTTTTGATAGATTTGACGATGGCGGCAACCAGTTTATCTTGGTGCGCGGAACTTTTTAGCAATTTTTCTTCGGCCTTGTTCGACAAATGCCCGCATTCAATCAGTGCGCCCGGCACGGTTGAACGCAACACCGCAAGTGGCGCATGGCGAACGGCGGGGCCGGCCTGTTGCTCTATGCCCGCACGATTAAATGCGCGTGCACACCCGTTTGCGTATTCCACACTCATTTCCGCAACCGCATGTTGTTGCAATGACGAAAGCGCGATGCGAATATCCTTGGAAAAACTTTCAAAACCGGTCACATCGATTTTATCAGCCGCATTTTCGGCATCCGCAAGTTTTTGTGCTTCTTCGTCCGATGCCTTTTCCGAAAGGGTATAGATTGAAAATCCCTTGACCGAACGACTTGGGTTTGCATTTGCGTGAATTGAAAGGAACAAATCCGCGTGACGTTTTTCCGCAATTTCCGCACGTTCGTTTAATTTCAAATAATTATCATCACTGCGCGTCATATATACTGTGAACCCAGCATTTTTAAGTGCGGTGCGCAATTTTTGTGCAACCGATAGCACAACCGTTTTTTCCTTGGTTCCGCCACGCCCGATGCAACCCGGGTCTTTGCCACCGTGGCCGGCATCAATGACGATTATGTGTTTTTTTTCGGTCGGGGCCGTGGTTGTTGTGGTTGCCGTCGCCGCATTTGCCTTGGTCGTGCCGGCAACAAAGTCCAGCACAAGTCGATAATCGTTGTCGCCGTTCGGTTCCAAAACCATAATCTGGTTTTTTGGGATTTCGGCAACCGGCTTTTTTAAATCCAGAACAATGTTTACAGAATCGCCAATTTGGGTCTGGGACACGTTACGCACCAATGTTCCCGATGCCAATTTCGGCTTCACAGAATCATTTGCCGGCGTGTTTGATAATTTCACCGTAAGTGTGTTTTCACCATAGACCAATGTATATGATGGGCGGTTCGCCGTTTCAACAACAAAGCGCGTCTTGTTTCCCGGTTGCGCGCCGGTGCGCATAGATTTAATAGAATTACGCGACGCAAATGCCATGCGCGGAAACGCGCCCGCGACGACTATACCGATTCCGGTAATTTGCAAAATATGACGTCTGGATACCTTCATCTCGTCGGGTATTATATCAAAAAAAATCCCGCGGTGCAAGGGGCGGGATAGTGCAAGTGGTTAGTGTTAGTGGTTAGTGGTATCTGGAATAATCATGTCATACCGCCGAAAGGCGGTATCTTGTCATTTTTGTCGCGGAACCCGGTACTGGGCGGTATAATCGGCGCATCGCGTCCGCACTAACCACTAATCACTAACACTCTCCACTAAAAAATACGTTTGCTTTTTGTTTCCTTGGGTGTTATTCTGTGAACTCGTGGAAGGTTTATGATGTCAGTAAAGGCAAAAAAGATATTCAAAAAACTGATTGGATATTCGGGATTGGTGTTTTTCTGTGTTGCGGCCGGGATGCTTTGGTGGCAATTACGCAATTATTCACTGGGCGATATTGCACGGGCGTTGCTGGATATTCCATTCGTGAATTTGGTTGCGGCGTCGGTTGCGTGCTTTGCGGGATATGTCGCGTTGGCATTGTATGATTATTTGGCACTGCATTATGTTGGCGCGGTGGGCAAGGTTTCTTGGTGGAAATGGATGTTGGCCGGGATGCTTGGGTTCGCAATAAGCAACAATGCCGGTCACGCGGTTGTGTCGGGTGGGGCCATTCGTTACCGGCTTTATACGCGGTGGCGCATTCGTGGGGGCGATATCGTTAAAATCGTGACAATCAACGGGTTCACATATTTTTTGGGTGCAACGGCGATTGCGGTCGTGGGTTATTTCCTTATACCGCATGATATTTTTGCCGAATCGGTCGGTGCGTCGGTGGGCCTTAATACCCTATTTATATTCTGTTTGGCGGCGTTGTTGGCCTATTTCGCGATTACGGTGTTTTTCCGCAACAAAAGTGTAAAAATCGGGCAACTTAAATTTGATGTGCCGTCAACAAAGATGGCATTTTTGCAAACACTGCTTGGTATGACGGACAGTGTTTTGGCGGGACTTGTCCTTTATTTTTGTATGACGCCGTTTGTGCAAATTCCGTTTGGAACATTTATCGGACTTTTTGTTGTGGCACAAACAACCGGTGTTTTTAGTCAGGTTCCCGGCGGAATCGGCGTGTTTGAAAGTGTTTTCTTGATCGCCCTGCCCGATGATATTGACAAGGCAAGTATTTTTGGCGCATTGCTGGCCTTTCGTATAATCTATTATGTTTTGCCGTTAATTGGCGTTGGTGGGTTATTCTTTATTTATGAACGTTGGTTGCGCGCGCGTATGAAACGATGGCTTGCCGAAGCAAAGCAGCGAATTCCCCATTTCCCGGGATTTTCAAAGAATAAAAATGCAACCGAATAAAATATCCTTGCCAAATGATTGGGGGCGTGGTAAACTTTTACCCAACGTATAATATGGGGTTGTAAAACATGTTGTTTTTATTTCCTTTGATTCGATTGGCGCTGGGTCTTATCGTGGCGTATTCCCTTGGCATGGGCTTGGACGCCCCACGGGGACGGATTAATGGCCATTTATACGCAATAAACATAAAAGGATTATCGAATGTCAAAAAGGATATATGTGGACGCGGTCCACCCGGAGGAAACACGCGTTGTCGTTGTTGATTCCATCAATAATCGCGTTTCTGATTTTGACGTTGAAACCACGACTAAGCCCCAGATAAAAGGGAACATTTATCTGGCCAAGGTTATTCGGGTTGAACCGTCGCTTCAGGCCGCATTTGTTGATTACGGAACGGGGAAAAATGGTTTTTTGCCGTTTTCGGAAATTCATCCGGACTATTACCAAATAACGCCGGAACAGAAAAAGAAACTTATCGAACTTGCGCATGCGAACATCGTTGACGATGACGAAGACCCTGATGACGAAGGGGACGAAGTCGCCGACTATGACGACCACAGTGCGGGCGAAGATAACAAGGAATTTGAAAAACGCGCACGCGAATTCAAAATCCAAGATGTGATTAAACCGAAACAAATCCTGCTGGTCCAAGGTGTTAAGGAAGAACGCGGACAAAAAGGCGCGTCGATGACGACATATTTGTCGTTGGCGGGCCGCTTTGCGGTTTTGATGCCGAATTCGCGTAAACGCAACAGTTATGGCATTTCGAAAAAGATTTCAGACCGACCGGAACGCGCGCGTTTGCGTGAAATTTTGCACACACTTAAAATTCCAAAGGGCATGACGGTTGTTTTGCGTACGGCGGCAATGGGTGCAACGGCGGCGGAAATTTCGGCGGACTATGATTACCTGGTGAACCTTTGGAACGAAATTCGCAAGACCACATTGGAATCGGTTGCGCCGGTGATAATTCATACCGAAGATTCACTTTTGCGCCGTGTTGTTCGCGATTTTCTTTCGGACAAGGACGATGTTTTAACCATCCAAGGCGAAGAAGCGTTCGAAGCCGCAAAAAATTATTTTCAACAAATGTATGGCCACGCGCCACGGAAACAATTGGTCCTTTACAAAGATGACGCGGTGCCACTCATGGTCAAGGCCGGCGTTGAAAAACAATTGGAAGGTTTGCATGGCCCGTATGTTCAATTGCCATCCGGCGGTTCGATTGTTATAAATCAAACCGAAGCGATGGTGACAATTGACGTCAATTCTTCGCGCGCGATAAAGGAAAAAGATATCGAACAAACCGCACTGAATACTAATTTAGAAGCGGCAGAGGAAATCGCCCTTCAATTACGCCTGCGTGATTTGGCGGGGATTGTCGCGATTGACTTTATCGATATGGAAGAAGAACGCAACAATCGCAAATTGGAAATGAAAATGCGCGAAGTGATGAAACATGACCGCGCCCGGACCCAGGTTGCAAAAATAAACGCGTTCGGTGTTTTGATGTTGTCGCGTCAAAGATTGCGCAGCAGTTTTATCGAATCTTCGTATGTTGCGTGTCCGCACTGTATGGGTGCCGGCGTTGTGCCAAGTATTCAAACCGCGTCGATTATTTTGTTCCGCCATTTGCAAGAAAAATTGTTGGCCAAGGCGGCGCAGAAAATCATCATGACCGTGCCGACCGATGTTGCGATTTATATACTTAATCACAAACGCGCGGAACTGAACGCGATGGAAAACGAATTTGGAACGGAAATCGTGGTTGTTGGCGATGACAGTTTGATGAACATTGACCAATATTCGATTCAACGCGTTGCCCCGGAACAGGTAAAAACCGATGAAATCCTTATGGCGAACGCGCCGTCAACGGATGCGAAAAAGAAAAACGCGCAACACACGGAGGCGAAACGCACAACCATGAATGCGCCACATCGCACACGCAAACGCCAAAATCAAAAAGGTAAAAAGAAACCAAGTTTATGGCGAAAGTTGGTTGGATAAAAAATTCCCCGTTCGGGGAATTTTTTTTATCTTCTTATCTTTTCAACAACGTTTTTTATTACATCGGTATTTATTGCGGCGTTGCCGACCGCGCCACCGATAACCCCTATGCCGGTGGCGGTCCTGCCACCCTGTGCTTTATCCGCGGATTCTTGTTTTTGTGCATTCCATGCCGCGGCATCCGTACCGTCCGGATTCATCAACGCACGCGAAAGCGACGGATTCGCACCACCGCCGGTTTCCGCCGTTTGATAATCATAAAGTCCGGTTTCGACGCGGTCATATATAACCTCACTTTCAATTCCAGGGCGCAGGTTTAATGCCGTTTTGGTCGCCTTTAACTTTTCCGCCAATTGTTTGAATTCTGTTTTATATGAAAGCATTTCATTCCCGCCCGGCAGTGTTTCTTCCGCGCCAAGATTCACTTGTTGCCCGCCACCGTATTCGCATTTCATTGTCGCAATATATGCGGACATTTCGCGTTCGGCCGCCGCATCGGCCCGCTGTTCTGCGGCCCCTTGCGCCCATTCCATACCACCAAGCCCGCCCGCCGCAACCGCCGCCGCGGTCAAAGCCTTATTCGCGGTCGATTGTTCTTTATCGCGTGCATCCCGATACGCCTTTTCCAATTTTTCAAGTTGTTCCGATTTAACCTGATGCTCCACCATTTTATTCAAATAGGACAAAAGTTGCGCATCCGTCATATCTTTAACTTTCGGCAATTCCGCCATTAGTTTTGTATCAAGTTCTTTGGTTTCCGCTGATAATTCTTGAATTCGCCTATCAACACGATACGACATATGTTCCAAATTTTCACCGTCTTGCTCAGTTTTATTACCTAAATCTGTTACTGGTTCAGGTTGTAAAAAATTCTCTGGAATTTGTGCTATATTCTTTTCCGCTGGATGTTTTGAATCGTATTGTTTTATCAAATCTTTTACAATTTCTCTAAATTGTTTCGCAGATGTCATATATTGCATGGTTGTGCTATCTTCAAATGTATCGTTTCCAGCCGAACAAACCCCATATAAATATTTACCATCTGGCGAAATATAACCACCACCCGAATTTCCCCCCCATGTATCACAGGTGGTACCCAAAACATATGGATAGGTTTCTTTGTGTGACAACCATGCACGATTATCGCACATATAGGCAAATTTTTCAGCGTGTGTATTAAATAATTTTTCCATGGCATTTTGTCGTTGTGTTTTTGGTAAATTTGCGGATATTTCTTTATCTATTATAATTGGTTTATCCATTCCAATTATCATATTTAGCATTTTTTCACAATCTTCAAGAACTATCCTACATTGACTAGCTTTTAATCTATGATAATTATCGTAAATTGGTTCCATACCTTTTTCTGACATTTTCGTTGATAATATTCCACGCACTTGATTAACATTAACCCAAGCTTTGTTTTGTTCTTTTCGTATTTCTTCAAGCATGGTCCGAATTAGTGGTAACTCTTTGTCGTCAATTATTCTTGCCCATCCCCAACCAGCATTTATAACTTCCGCTGATTGTACAGGTTCCAAAATATCAAAGTATGCATCACTGTAATATTCCGGATCTGTTACTAACCATACCGCCCAATCCCCCACACTGTCTATACTTCTATGATTTGCATAATATGTTTTTATTAATTTGACATCAAAGTTTTGATATTTGTAATTTTCAACTTTATATCTCAATGCTTCCGGATCCGTACAATGCCCCGCCGATAAAATTAGATTTGGAGAAACATACTGCGCACTGCACCAAGCATCCCAACTTTCACCGATTGTTGTAAGTTTTACAAATTTCTTATACGGCTCCGTTGCCCACATTTCATCAGTCACATAATATCGATTGTCATGATCACCGACCCCGGCAAAAAGTTGCAACGGAAAAAATAAGAATAAAAATATATAAAAGTTTTTCATTTTCTCTCTCTTTTACATAAACAAAAAACCACAAGACAAAGCATGTGGTTGGAGGTTCACAACTATAATATGTCGAAAATAGTGGGCTTATTCTATATATTCACCACCCTCCAACCACATTTTGGCTGGAGGTATTTTTTGTCCCCACGGACACGACATATTAAAAGGGTTGTGACACCCCATCAGCAGAATACCCGCCGATGCATGAATTATAGCATAAAGCAGTTATTTGTGCAAGTGGGTTGTAAAGATATGTCGTCCCCCACGATATTACTAAATTTTGATGACGAAAATTGTTCATTGTTTGGGTAAAAGCACTTAAAAAGAAAAAATTGTCATTGCGGCGTAGGCCGCAATAGGGCTAGGCAGTTGTGACGAATATTTCGCAATAATTTCGCATTATTCGTCACAGATTTCATAGCCCCTATGGCGGACCATGGGTCCCACGAAAAATGAAATTTTTCGTGGGTGGCACCCCTGCCCGCCATGACAAAACCATTGTCATTCTGAACTTGTTTCAGAACCCTATGGCGGACCAAGTCCGGAATGACAAAAAATATTAGATACGCGACTTAAAAAACAAATCTTGTCATTGAAATTAGTAACCGGCAAATCCGCACACAACAAGAACTACCCCGTCACACTTCGTGTGCCACCCCTTCTTGGAAAGAAGGGGATTATTTCAATTCACTTATCACATCGGCGATTTTGTATGATAATTTTGCAAGCAATTTACTCTGCGTGGCGACGATTGCATCATAGTTTGGATAACTTGCGTTCAGTTCCGGTGTGTCCGCGGTTTGTGTCATTTTCTTTTGTGCGACTATGTCGCCACGATTGTTAGTTAATGTCCACCATGCCGATATTGTGATTTTACCGTTGATTTCTGTTTCAAAACGGACAAAGTCCACCGACAAAATGTATTTTGCATTGCGCGCCTCAACTGAATTTTTTGTTGGTCGCGCGCTAATGTTTTTTGCGTACATATTCATATTTTCAGAAATCACAACCGGCAACGAATTCGCGGGTTCGTCAATCCATCGATCAAATTCAGAAACCATCATCATGTTCGAATTTTTGTATTTCATAACAATTTGCGGGCGGTTGATTGATTGTGGCACGGTGACATTTTCAATCGCAACGGTTGTCACATGTGCGGGCCCACGAATTTGCGACACATCGGGCGCGGTAAAAGTATAAAACCGCGCGGGTTCACTGGTCCGCCAAAGTGTGCAGGCAGAAATCGCAAATGTTGCAATAATCAAACAAATATATTTTTTCATTTTAATATCCTCCTTTTCCTTTTAATAATGCCTCTGGGTGGCGTTCCAAATAATCGCTAAGCCGCGACACCGCACGTGCAGCCTCGCTAACGTCGCGAATCATTTTGTTAAAGTCCGACATTGTTGTCGTACCGGGCCCCGCAATCGAATCCGCAAGGCGATTTATGCTAACCACCGCTTCGGTCGATTGGCGCATCAGTGCCGGCATATCATCGTGCAACTGTTGCAAGACGCCGTTCACGTTTGTTGATATATCTGACAACGGAATTTTTTCAAGGTTTTGTGAAATTTCGTCCAACATTGACGGTATCGTTGGAATTTCAATGTCATCGATTCCGTATTTTTCTGCCTGGAAACGCGGGGGATATTTCGGATAAAAATCAAGTTCAATTGTCATTTGTCCGGTCAAAACATTTTGCGTTTGCAATTTGCCCTTTAATCCGTGGCGTATCAAATCGTTTATCCAACCCGCCATTTCCGAACGCGACATTTCGCCGTGTGCGGTCATGCGCGGATCGATGCGGACATAAACCGGGATAATAATTTTATCTTCGTTATTCGGGATAAGTTGTATTTTTTCCACACGTCCAACCGGCACGCCACGAAAGTAAACATTTGAACCAACCGATAGTCCCTTGACCGAACCTTCAAAGAATAAAACCGGCGTTATATAATTACGGTCAAATCGTCGTCCGAAAAAGAACAGAACCGTCCCGATAATAATTAAAATAACCAGTAACACAAAACCGCCGATTGCGCGCCGCGATGGTTGTTTCATTTTTTGCCCCCTTTGCATGTACGTGTTAAAAATTCAATAATTTCTTGATTTTTTGTTGTTTGTAAAATCTTTTTCGGTGCCCCGGTGGCAAGCACAGTTTTATTTCCAATATAAACAGAATTTGTCGCAATTGACATAATTGATGCCAATTCATGCGTCACCATTATAATTGTCGTGCCAAGTTTTTTATTTATTTCCACGATTAAATTATCCAATTGCCGCGAACGCACCGGATCAAGTCCCGCCGACGGTTCATCGAAAAAGAGTGCGCGCGGATTTAGTGCAAGCGCCCGCGCAAGTGCCGCACGCTTTATCATGCCGCCACTTGCGTCCGCGGGATAAACATTTTCGTAATCACCAAGCCCCACAAGTTGAAGTTTTTTGTGAACTTCTTTATTTATCTCTTTACGCGACATATTTGTTTTCATTTCCATTGGCAATGCAACATTTTCGCCAAAGGTCATTGATGAAAACAATGCACCACTTTGATACGACACGCCAAACGTTTCAATTATTTTTTCGCGCGCACTTTCCGACATTGCCCATAAATCTTGGCCGCCCACAATCACACGACCCGACATTGGTTTATTTAACCCAACAATCGAACGCATAATCGTGCTTTTGCCACAGCCCGACAATCCCATAATTACAAAAATGTCGCCCGCGTTTATATCAAAATTCAAATTTTCCACAACCGCACGCCCGCCGTACCCCAGCGTTAGATTTTCGACACTAATAAAATTTTTTTCACTTTTTCGCATTATATTCCCAACCAATTAAAAACAAGTGTTAGTATCGCCGTCGCAACAACGCACCCAACAATCGCCATAACCACCGCACGCGTTGTCGCCCGCCCTATTCCGGCCGCATTTTTTTCGGCACGCAATCCACACGCACATCCGGTTATCGCAATCACCCAACCAAAAATCCAACCATGGAATACGCCGACCGTGAAATTCTTGAAACTTATCCAATCAAGTGTCGTTTGCCAATATTCCGCAATTGAAACATTCATAATAGATATGGCAACACACATGCCACCCAATATGGCGACCGCATCCGCGATTATGGTTAGTAATGGCATAGTTATGGTTAATGCGATTACACGTGGCAAAACCAGAAATTCCATCGGTGAAATTCCCATGGTTTTAAGTGCATCAATTTCATCATTCGCACGCATTGAACCAATTTCCGCGGCATATGATGCACCCGTGCGGCCGGCCATAATTATTCCTGTCATAATTGCGCCAACAATACGCACCATGGAAATTGCAACCAATGCCGCGACATAAATTTCCGCACCGAACATTTCCAATTGCATATGTCCAACAAACGCGATGATTAAACCAATCATAAAACTTATCAAACATACAATCGGAATTGCGCGCAAACCCGCGGCATCAATTTCAACCCATAAATCAACACGCCGCATGTCACCGCGGCCGCGCAACACATAATACATTGCGCGAAAGACACGACACACAAATTTACAATTGTTATAAATGGATTGAATTATACGAACAGAAAAATCACCAAGACGCCCAAAAATATCATTCTTGGGCGTTTGGTTTGATTTTTTTAACTGAATTCTCCCCCCACTCATGCATTACAATCCTTACCACATCTTGTATCCCGGCTTACAGGTTCGGATACATTTCTTGGTACGTTCATCCCAAACCTTGGTTCCGGTGTAATCAGACGCATCTTCGCAAATTGGAACACATTCGCCATTTTGTAACGCATACTTTTGACCTTGGTACATGCATGCGGCGATTTCGCATTCGTATATGTAACCACTGACCGCGATTTCGCCATTTACACGACGGTTGCTGCATTCAACACATGCGGTGTAATCACTGTTTGGTTCATACCCTGGATCGCATACCACATCACCACACGCACCCCATGATGTTCCGTTCCAATCACGTTCACCATGTCCATGTTCCACAGTGCATGCTTCTGTGTCCTTTACACATACATTGCCGGAAACATGATAACCCGAATTACAGCCATCAACCTCAACCGTGCATGGGCCGTATGTTCCGATTGCCGGATTCCATATACGAACCGCACTGGTTGCGTCCGGGATGGAACATGCCCTAACATTCGGTGTACATTCGCCATGTTCGATGTGTTCATCCGGCGCGCAACTGTTCGGATCGATAAAGCATTCTTTTTTCGATGTTGCACCGGCCAAGGATGTATAACCGTCCGGACACGGTTTGCATTCAATGCCATTATCGCCATATGTGCCGGCCGGGCATATAGTGCACGATGCGATGCAATTATTGTTATGTTCGGTTTCCGTACAGGTCAAATCTGGATAACCGTATCCCAATCTGCAAGTCGTCGGATTCCAGTTACATGTATTGCCATTGTTCGACACAAATCCGCAACCTGAAATGATGCCCTCTATGCCATCAATGTTTTTCTCGCACTTGCAATTTTCACAAGCATTGTTCACCGAAACTTGGTTATCTGCGCACTTTGTACAAGATTGTGTGCAGTTGGTTCCGTCGCAATTGCAACCGGCGTTTATGTACCCCGCGGCACATTCGCCCGAACAACTGCAAGTGTCATTATTCGTGGCACTTGTTTCACAAGATGTCACACCTGCGTTATTATCGGTACAACGGCACTGTTGACAACGGTTATCCAATGATATTTCATTGATACCACATTCTATCCATTCGGCCAACAACGATGTCGCGCCGTCCGTTTTATAGATATATTCTCTACCAAGATCTGCATAACCATTATCAAATGTTCCCGCACCACCGGATTCAACATCCCAACCTTTTAAGATATGGTGCGCCTTGGTATAATGTTCCACACTCCAATCAAGCGTTGTGAATGATGCATCATATATCACGGATTGCGTATAATTCCGATTTGGGGTTCCACCATTTGGTTTATATGTGATACCGTTTTCATAGGTTTTCGCCACGCACTTTTTCAGGTTGGCATCCCATTCATATCCTGTATGACAGGTCACCACGCATTCACCAGGATTCGGGATATCCAATGTACAGTGGTCTTCCGGCAAGCAATTGTTGCAATATACCGCACGGAAGTTTTTATCGGTTGTATAATTCCAAGTCACCGTATCACCGGCCGCGTGTATTTGTTGGTCGCCGTCGAATTCCCAACCCGCAAATCTGGAATTTTCACGATGGCACCCATAAACCGCGGCATTGGCCTTGATTGTGTACGGTGTCCCATAACTCACAAGTTCACTGACCGGTGGTATGCCCGTACCCGTGCCACAATTGTAGATTGCATTGGATTGCGAAAGGGTGCAAATCGGCGCACAGTTGGTGTCATCACATTCGCAACCACCGTATGTATAACCCGTTGGACATGTTGCGTTGCATGCACACGTATTCGAATTTGTTGCATATGTCGTGCAATTATCCGCATCGCATGTGCACTGTGCCCATTGTGCCGACAGTGTTGTATCGGTTGAGTCTTTATAGACATAATTACCCGAAAGTGTCGCGGTCCCGTTTGTGAACGTGCTGCTTGCCCCGGATTCAACATTCCAATGTGTCATGATATGATTGGTATATGTGAACCGTGTACCACCTTCGGTCACAAACGGTTGACCATATGTGACGGATTGATCATATGTCTGATTCAAACCGTTGTTGGACTCATAGTGTATGACAAGTGTGTTATCAGGTTCACATACCGGGTTCGCGTTGCATTCACCAACCAACTTGTATCCAGGTTCACAACTGCAAGTGTACTGACAAGAACCGGCAAAAACAGTACCCAATTCACAACTTCCATTTGCGACATCGCTACAGTTTTCGCACCATTGCCCGGTGAATGTCTTATCTTCTGTGTAATACCATGCAACCGTATCACCAGGATTATGATAATCACCATCACCAGTAAACGCCCATTTCATAAAGGTATGGTTTGTTTTAGAGCAATTTCCCTTATCCTTGACCGTATGCGTATCGCCATAGTTCATTGTTTGCGCGGCTGGTGCCTGACCCGTTGTACCTTCGCCACATACATAGATGGCATCAGATTGCTTCTTGTTGCAAATCGGTGCACAAACGGTGCCATTGCAATTGCATCCACCGTATGTATAACCCGTTGGACAGGTTGCGCTGCACGCACATGTATTAGAATCCGTGGCGGATGTCGTGCAGTTATCCGCAGTGCATGTGCACTGTTCCCAATGGGCATCCAATATGGTGTTACCAAGGGTATTGTAATGATCATAGTATTCGTTTAATTTAGCATAATACTGATTTGTATCTGGATCTTGATGCTTGTTAAACGTGCTTGTATCATCACCAACCAGATCCCAACGCGTAAGGATATGATTATCCTTGGTAAACGTTGTTCCCATCAGCGTTGTAAAATTATCCCGATATGTCACAGGTTGCGGAACAGGTCGATTATTTCCTGTTTGCGGGTTCACACCACCATTTGGCCGATATGTGATTGTTAATGAATCATCAGGTTTGCATACCGGGTGCGCGGTACATACACCACCAACAAGTGTATAACCAGCATTACAATTACAATTGTATGAACACATTCCAGCAACACCCGCATTCAAGGAACATTCCCCATGATCAGGTTGAACACAATTTTCGCACCAATTCCCCGTAAAGGTTTGATTCGTTGCGTAATCCCATTGAACCGTTGCGCCGGGGTTATAATTTCCGTTCGTTCCAGTAAAATTCCAACCGTTAAAGGTATAACCCGATTTGGCACAACTTGCCTGGCCTTTGACCGTGTGTATTGCGCCATAGTTCATCGTTTCCGTGGCCGGCGCAGGACCTGTTGCACCATCGCCGCATACATAGATGGCATTGGATTGAATCTGGTCACACTGGGCCGAACATGTCGCACCATTGCAATTCCCTTGCGGGTTATTATAACCAGTGTCACAAGTGACAACCGCAGAACAGGTGCTAATCGACGATGGACTTGCCGTACATGATGCGACACCAGAACTCCAATTATCCTGTGAGCAAGTACATGGTTTGCACGCGCCATTCACCCATACTTCACCCGCCGCGCATTGACTATATTGTGCGGTAAAGGTTTTATTAGATGTATATGTCCATGTGATACGGTCGTCTGCCTGGTGCAAGTAATTGTCACCATCGAATAACCAACCAACGAAATTAAAACCGACCTTTTGACAATTTACCCCACCCGCATTCTTTACGATATATGTATCATCATATGTGGCCGTATCCGCGGAAATTAACGGTGTGCCGGTTGCGCCAACGCCGCAATTATATGTTACGTCAAATGTCTTTGGATCGCAATATGGTGATGTATTGCTATAATCGTCCCCAACAAGGTTGTATCCAACCGAATCACACCAATAAACATGTCGACATACATCATCCACAATGACCGGTTGGCAAACCACATGCGGATTCAATTGATCCGAACACTGGCATTCGTTCCATTGTGCCTGGATTTTGGTACTTGTTCCACTGTAAACACCGACATTGTCATATGTACACATTACGTTTGTCCCGGCCGGGTGATTACTATCGCCCCTAAACAATTTCCACCCAAGGAATTGCATAGCAGAGTTGCTGTGCGTCACGTTTGCCAAGGTTAGCGTGTTATCCGAATATGTGCCACATGATTCGCAAGTTATATCAACGCAACCTTCTGTACAGAATTGGCAAATGCCGTTATCGACCAATCGACCACCGTTTTCATCCCAATCGATTGTGATCGTGTTACCCACGCATTGTGTATGTCCCTCATTGGCGGTATAACCGGGGTCACACGGTTCGCACTGGGTTGCCCCCGCCGCGGATACAGTGTTTCCATCGCACGGCGAACATTGGGTGCCATTTTGAGATGTTCCGGCCTGGCATTTAGTGCAACTAACATGACATGTTGCATTACAATCATCCGAACACGCCCCCCATTGAACCGGGACATACCCAGGTTTGCACGTGAAATCCGGCCGACACAAGTTATTTTCCACATGTGTATCACAAGAGGCCACACCATCCCCCCAAGGTTCACATTTACATTGTACCCAATTCGCATGCAATGTGGTATTTTCGTTAATATCATATGTATATTGATGAGTCAATTCAGGGAAGTGCCCGCGCCAACTACAAAGCACGCTTTTATTCTTTGTAGCAACGGTTCCATCCAGAGTGCTAAATGACTGATCATACATCATATTATACGTAATTTGTTGGCCATCCGAACTTACCGTCCCGCCATCTAGATAGTAGTCCGGATTCAGCGTTCCACCAGCCAAATCATATGTTAGGGTTAGCCCTGTTGCGGCAACACATTGACACTGTGTTTCATCCCAAGTATACCCGTCGTCACAAGTAAATGTGGCCTTGCAACTTGTCTCAATGCACGAACCGTTGGTTATTGCACTATCTGGGCAACTTTCGCACCAATGGGCGTACCAAGTCACATCTTCGGATACCGGTGTGCTATACGGAACCGGTGTCCCGCCATTTGCCGCGGTATACCAACCAACAAATTTATATGTTACACCACACGACGTGGCGGGACGCGTCGGATTGTCCGGCCACTGCGAATTTCCGATTGATGCCTCCAACCATTGTGCAAACCATGTGGCATTAGCGGTATAGCCCTTACCTGCATCTATACCCTGCTGGGTAATATAGCTCTTTAATTGACCGTCTTCTTGTCTCGTATCTGTATACCGTGTACCATTGGTTTCCGCCTTGTAATATCCATTAAACCCAAGATCAACGGTCTTTTGTTCAATGGTTGCACCATCGCAATTTTCATCACCATTATCGCAATGATTGAATGTCGCAGTGACGATACAACGCGCCCAATCTCCTGATACCAATGGATTGCGGTTTAAACCCATCTGGTATGTGTTTGTCCGCGCAGGATTCAGATACACACCGGTATTTTCTGTTGTATAGAGTTTTTCCTGGTCCCCAGGGATCACGGTACCTTGCCCACAATTTGCATCCAATGTTATTTCATGGTCGGCCAATTTTGTACAATGTGTTCCGGTATCCGTGCTCAGATAGTAATTCGGCGTATAACCAGATCTGCACATGATTGTGAACGGTTCACAAGCAGGCGCAGGTTCATCATATATGCAATCATCACTGCCACTATACCGTTTACCAAGCGGATATGTGTTATTAGGATAGGTACATGTAAGAACCCCTTCTTCATTCATAGGACACTGTGACGTCGGTTGGGTACATTGAACATCACACGTTTTATAGCACTTGCTTGCACTATCTGCATCTATATCAGAATTAGTATAACCACTAGGGCACTGTTTGCACGAACCATCAAAATACCAGCCATTTGGACATTCTTTATAGTGTGCATTGAATGTCGGGTTATCCGCGTTAAAAGTCCAATTGATTTCACCTGGATCATAATGCGCATAATCACCACTGAATACCCAATCTTCAAATTCATGATATCTTCTTCCCAGGGCTATATTGGCCGGCTTTGAACAATTCACAACACCCCCGTTTACAATCCCGTTTGGCAAAACATTATAATTTTCACCAAAATATGCCGGATGTAGCGTATCATAACCAGTGCCACCAATACCACCATCACCATCGTCACACTTGTATGCCACAATGGTGCCATCATTCTTGGTCCATTGTGCAATCAAGGTTACGTTCGTGGTGTCCCCAGGCACCGTCCAAGGATTTGATACCAATTCCCCGTTATACGTCCACCCA
>Ga0247610_10003663_pt1 | contig 16738 bp, 13 predicted proteins | sample 174DNAGHGhighgp2_FD_193483 | JGI IMG/M metagenome (GOLD analysis project Ga0247610, IMG submission 193483) | Sheep rumen microbial communities from Palmerston North, Manawatu-Wanganui, New Zealand - 1742 DNA GHGhigh gp2 | ecosystem: Host-associated > Mammals > Digestive system > Stomach > Rumen... | reverse complement strand
ACCTTACCACCCTACACCGACTGCTCAGCCAACTCATTCAAAGCACATCGGTACCCTTCCATGGCGAACCTGCCGTCGGCTTGCAAATGATGGGTGTGTTAGAAACCAGAAACCTTGACTTTGACCACGTACTATTATTGTCATGCAACGAAGGCAACATGCCCAAAGGGGTAAGCGACACATCGTTCATTCCCTATAGCATTCGCAAAGCCTTCGACTTGACAACCATTGACCATAAGGTAGCCATTTACTCTTATTATTTCCACCGCTTGCTACAACGGGCTAAGGACGTGACCATCGTCTATAACCGTGCTACCGAAGACGGAAAGACTGGAGAGATGAGCCGATTCATGCTACAGATGCTGGTTGAGAGTGGAATCCAAGTCCGCCAACTGAACCTTCAGGCTGGTCAGAGAACGATAGAGCGACAAGCCGAACGAATAGAAAAAACGAGCGAGGTGATGAATCTACTGCTCAAGCGCTTCAGTCTGGAACTGGCTGATGAGAAAAGTCGGCAACATCCGTTGCTCACACCCTCTGCCATCAATCGTTACATGCGATGTCCCTTACAGTTCTATTATTATTACGTCAGCAAACTCAGCGAGTTGGAAGAGAACGAGGAAGACGACATCGACGGACGCACCTTTGGCAACATCTTCCACAACGCTGCTCAACACATCTATTCTCAGTTCTCACGAGTTACGACTCAGCCTCTCATGGCTTTGCTGAAAAACAAAATTGAGATTGAGAGAGCGGTTGACAACGCCATCAAGCAAGAACTGTTCCGACTCAAGGAGCATGACCGCATGCCAGAACTGAACGGACTTCAAATCATCAATAGGGAAGTCATTATACGATACTTAAGACAGTTGATGACAAACGACTGCCAACTGGCACCTTTTACCATTCTGGGACTGGAATATGACGTGATGCGGCAGTGGAATGTAACACCACCCAACGCACCAGCGTTCACCACTACCATTGGTGGCACTATTGATCGTTTGGACCGCATTACCATCAACGATTCCGAAGAGCTGATTCGTGTGGTTGATTACAAAACCGGTCGAGGAAAATTAGATAAGTTAAGTAATGTTGATGCCATATTCGATAATGCTAACGTCGAGAAACATAGCGACTATTACTTGCAGACTTTCCTTTACGGGCTCATTGTCGAAGGATCAGAGAAGTATAATAAGGAAAGACTGAAAGTGGTTCCTGCTCTGTTCTTCGTTCAGCGTTCCAGTCAGGACAACTACAACCCAATTCTGGAATTGGGCAATCAGCCCATTGAAGACATTGGTGCACTGCGTTCTGACTTCGAAGAACATCTCAGCGAGGTCATCAATGAGATATTTAATCCACAGATACCTTTCTGCCCTACCACGGTCAACTCACGGTGTGCAACATGTCCGTTCAAACCACTATGTAAAAGCTAATACTCTATCTCACCATCAAATGCGAAGGTGGCTGGCCCGGTCATGTAGATATGGTTGTCGGACTCTCTCCACTCTATGTCGAGCTCACCACCGTCCATCACAATAGTGCTTCTACGAGGCGACAGACCACCCACAGCAGCAGCAATTGCTGTGGCACATGCACCTGTTCCACAGGCTTGAGTTATACCACTGCCACGTTCCCATACACGTGTACGGATACGTGTACCATTGGCCGAAAGTGATGCAAATTCTATGTTACAACGCTGTGGGAAGGACGAGTGGTGCTCCAAAAGCGGACCTGCTTGTGACACTACATCCACATTATCGGTAAAGATGACAAAATGGGGATTGCCCATCGATACAAAACGCATGAATGTAGTCACTCCACAGAGTGAATACACATCCGATGCAAGCAAACTGGAATGATCGGTAAGATACTGATTCGAATTCTCTAATACTGGTACACCCATATCAACCGTTACGCTATCTACATGGTGGTCGGTGACATGGAGCAATAGCGTCTTTATGCCTGAAAGTGTAAACAGACGCACTTCGGTCTTATCTGTCAAACCTCGCTCATAAACATATTTCCCGATACAACGGCTCGCATTGCCACACATCATTGCTTCCGAACCATCAGCATTGAATATACGCATAGAGAAATCGGCTTCAGGAACAGGACTACGGTCAATAAGGACCAAGCCGTCGCTACCGATGCCTTTGTGTCGATCGCTCCACTGTATCGAGAACGTTTGTGGGTCGGCTATCTTGTTTTCCATCTGATTGACATAGATGTAGTCATTACCGCAACCATGCATTTTAGTGAAACATATCTTACTCATGATCGTACGTATTTTATCGGAAAATAATTATCGGTTCTTATGCGAGAGAAACCAGCGATGGGTAAAAAAATGATAGAACAACAAAGCTATGATAATGAGAGCCAGAGAAACTATCGTCGAACATGTTGAACAGAAAGCATAACCCATAAAGAGTCCTAAGGCAATGCCACTCTCCCAACAGAGCATAAAGGTGCTCTGAGATGTACCACGTTGACAATGACGACTGAGTTTTATAAAAAACAGCAGAAAGCGCGAACCTACAATGCCGATGCCAAGTCCTATGCCTACAGGTGACAACCATGAGAGCGTATCATCTGTCTGTAGTAACAACATCAGGAAAGAAGCACTCATAAGAATCAATCCTGTCACTATCTCACTCTTAAGCTCTGCCTCGGGAAACACAAAACGTTGAGCAAGGATGGCTAACAGAAAACCTACCATCATCAAACCATAGAACCAATCAGTCAATGCGGTAGTCATCAGAAGCCCGATGGCACTGGTAACAAGTATCATGTTAACAAACAGCCATTTGCCTTGCGGAAGAAAAAAACGATCCAGGCTTACTTTACGGACTTCATCGGTTGGAGCTCGAAAGGGGAAACGAACAATACTGATGAGAAATAGCCCCACAAGACAGCATACGGCTGATGCTATAACAACAGTCTGAAAACCTCCCAAACGACTCAGGATTAAACCTGCCATCGGACCTAATGCAAGTGAGAAACGGGAAAACCACGAAGCGGAATAATTGGCCTCTGTACGATGAAAAGACTCACAGGTGTCTATAATGAGCGTACTCGACAATATCATCTGCGCCAGTCCGAAAAACATGCCCAAGGCAACACGATGAAAACACAGCGCTGTGGGATGTGTGTTTAGGACTGAAAAAACAGATGAAGGTGGAATCATGAGCGCCAGAAGACAAACCACTATGGCTCCTATTGCAACAAGACATACATGGTTACGACGGAAGTGCTGAACCAAATAGGAGCAAAACGGACCTAACAGATAGATACCAACACCAAAAACACCCATGCAAACACCCGTTTCCAACTCAGACATATGACGATCAGTCATTAACCATAAAGGCATGACTGGTATAAGCATATAGACTGACATTGCCAACAGCATGTTTGCTATAGACAAATACCAGAAATCCTTATGCCACAGCTTTATATGGACTGGGGTGTTTTGGGTATTCATAAGAGGTTAATATGATTCCTGATCATTGGGGAAATCGCCAGACTTCACATCGCTGATGTACTGACCTATGGCATCTGTCATCACTGTATTTAGGTCGGCATAACGACGAAGGAAACGCGGACTGAAACCCTGGGTCATGCCAAGCATGTCAGCAACAACAAGCACCTGACCGTCTGTTCCGTTACCGGCTCCAATACCTATAGTAGGAATACTAATCTCATGTGTCACTTGAGCTGCAAGCTTGGCGGGTACCTTCTCTAATACTACTGAGAAACAGCCGATTTCTGCCAATGCTTTAGCATCGCTCAGTAACTTATCGGCTTCTGCTTCGTCCTTCGCACGAACGGCATAAGTACCAAATTTGTTGATGCTCTGCGGAGTCAGACCTAAATGACCCATCACAGGAATTCCTGCATCCAAAATACGCTTTACTGTGTCTATAATCTCTACGCCTCCCTCAAGCTTCAGGGCGTCACAACCACTCTCCTTCATGATTCGAATTGCATTCGAAACACCGTCATGAGAACCTATCTGATAACTGCCGAAAGGCATGTCGCAAACTACAAGCGCACGCTTCACGGCACGAACAACAGAGCTGGCGTGGTATATCATCTGATCTACTGTTATCGGGAGCGTTGTCTGGTTTCCGGCCATGACGTTTGACGCTGAGTCACCTATCAATATGGCGTCTATACCTGACTTGTCAACTATTCCTGCTGTTGTAAAATCATAAGAGGTGAGCATCGAAATCTTCTCACCTTTCTGTTTCATTTCTATAAAACGCTGCGTGGTTACCTTGCGCGTATCATTAACTAAATATCCTGCCATAATTTATTTAAGTTGATAGTTTATATAATCTGATATCACTTCGTCACAAAGAGGAGCTATCGAGTCTGCCGGATTTGTGGTGGAAAGACCAACGACGGTCATACCTGCTGACCGACCAGAACGAAGACCATTAAAACTGTCTTCGAAAACAACACACTCCGATGGAGCAGCACCAAAACGAGCTGCACCTTTCAGATAACAGTCGGGATCGGGTTTGCTACGATCAAAATCTTCGGACGTGAGAATAGCATCAAACAGACCTTTAAATTCAGGATGTTGCCTATAAACATTCTCCATCTTTACTTTGTTCGAACTGGTCACGACGGCTGTCTTGATGCCGGAACTGCGAAGACTTTTTATAAATTCTTCAAAACCAGCAATGTAGTCGTAATGCATACTGGATTCATAGGCGTCAAGACGACGGGTTATCAGGGCTTGCTTTGAGGATAAAACGTCGGAACTGAAATAGCGCGAATATATCTGAGTCAGTGTCTGACCTTTTATCTCATGCTCCAAACCAGGATGTTCTGGATGAAACTCACGACACTGAGCACCCCAGAATATCGTATATTGAGGTTCTGTGTCAAATACCACACCGTCCAAATCGAACAGGGCTGCTTTTACTTTCTTTTCCATTCGGGGTGCAAAGGTACGAATAAGTGAGAACAATACAAAACAAAACACGAAGTTTTTGTTTTTTGGCCATCCATCCTCCACCCCTGTCCAGTACTTTGAGGTTCTGCCTCAAAGGAAAACCTTCTACCCAAAAGCAAAACAGAACGTCGCATAAACTTGCGCAAACAACACATAGAACAAAAACAGCACCGAGAACGACCTCAACCCCTCCAAGACAGCGTCATATACATCAACAAGCCTACTAAAACTACCTGAAAAAACACCATACACTATGCTCATTAGAAAGACGCCAAGTGACACCACGGGAACAATGCCCAAACTGAATGGCGAAGGAAACAAACCACCAGATGCACTTAACAGAATCGCATGAGGTACCAAGGTTAGCAACGCTATCAATACAACATATATAACCACAAACACCAATGTACCCAACAATGCTATACGAACACGATGAGGATAGCTACCTACAGGACGATGTAAGACAACAGGTAATACACCACAACGACGAAGACTACCTATACTCATGCCCAACAGCAACAGCCATACCAAGACAGGAGAGGCTATGCCGTCACACAAATGACCAAATAGCCAACGAACACCGGCGCCGCTTAACAGAGAACGAACAAAACTGCCTGGCATCGAACTCAAAAGCCACGATGCCAGTATCAGCAATAGCTCTGATACAACAAGGCCAAAAGCCAAACGCGATAATACTTTATTCCTCATCTGGCGTCAGATTGTCTATGTCAAGAATCCGCAACTCCAATGCACGAACTACAAGACGAGTAGCATTAATGCCTACTCCACCATTTCCGTCGGGAAACAGTTTCTGAATCAACTCGTTCTGACGTTTTTCTAAGCTCTTTACACCAAATGGCATGCCGCGCAACTGCGTAATCTGCTCTTTGGTATAACCTAATGCTAAGTGACGAAGGAAACGCTCGTCGTACTCGTCTATCTCGTAGTTCACCAAGGACTCCTGACGCACTTGGTTGCTATTCACTGCCTTACAGAAACGATCGACTATCTTACGTAATATCGGCTCGTTGAAAACAAGCTGCTTACCCTCCATCACAGAACGGACATCACTGCGGGTCAGCATCTCACCGCTCTTCAGAATGATACCGTCGGCACCGGCGTCTAACACGTCAACCCATAACTTCTCGTTCAGTATCTCACCTGTAAAAATAAGTACACGAACTGAGGGATACTGTTCCTTTGTCTGACGACAAATCTCAACACCGACGGTCGTCGATCCCCCCAAACCTAAATCCAACAGTACAAGCGACGGCTGCTCCTGCTTCATCAAACGCCAGTAGGAAGACTCACTGTCGGCGGTTCCTATCACTTCTGCCTCGGGAATGTCGTTACGGATGATTCCTTCTGTACCCTTAAGCTCCAAGGGCACGTCTTCTACAATAATTACTTTGAATGATTCCATCTGGGTAATGTTATTTTAATAATTGTTTTTCCGTTTTCTTCTTCTGCCCATATACCACAGCCACGACGAGCCGTGGCTTCTGAGTGGTCACGTACTATCTGACGACACAGCAGGTAAGGTATGTGGTCTTCTGACGGAGTGAATAGATTTTGCAACTCCGTTGATGTCAAGTGCAATTGGGGCTGAGCAACACTGTAAAGAACGTACTTCTCGTCTTTCACAACACCACTGATATCGTCTTCATGACGCGTCAGTATCTCAAAAAGGTAATGTAGCAGTGTCTCGTCACCAAGAACATCGTGACCGTACAACACGACATGCGACAAATGAAGACGGATCGAACCTAACTGACGCATCGCCTGTTCACTCAGCAATGCATACAACTCGCGGTAGTAGGTCACTACCTCCTCTATTGCCTGCATGTTATGCTCGTCACTGTCTATCAACTGCCGTATTCGTGATGGGTAATACATCGTCTCATGCTTCAATGTCGAAAGACAGTTGTCCAGTACGCTGTTCGACACATGAAGATTGTTGTTCTCATGTTCTGCACGGCGCAACTCGTCTTTGGCAAGCTCCAGATCTGTAAACTGCTGCTCCTGCTGCAACACCGACGAGCGAAGGCTCGCTACTATCTCACTCACAACAACCTGCAACTCCTCGGGATACTCCGATGATGCCAAGGGTAATATCTGCTCAAGCTTCTCTGAGGCTGAACGTTCGCTCAGAAGTATCTCGTTGATCTTGCCTATACGCTCTACGCAGAAACGGTAGTTCAGCCGATGACGGTAGTATAGCAAATAGTAGGCCGGCAATATCATACCAAGTATCAGAATCAGAATCACGATGCCTATCGTACGGTTCGTCTCCGACTGTTGCATCATGCGGCAATACTCATCCAGGCTGCTGTCAGCTGAACGCTCCTTGAACAACTGGGTATATACCTTATTATTATAAGCATACAATGACCATTCGTGTAATGCCAATGCGGCCACTGCACTCTCATTACGAATGTCTAATATCACGTCATAGTTCGTACGAACACTGTCATAATACCAGGCTAACTCGGGCACAGGCAACGACAGGTCACCCTCGCGAAGCATCAGCTCACGGCCACCGGGACGCTCACGAAGATAGTGGGCATTCAGGTACTTACGGCAAGAGTCGGCAAACGCTAACGTACGAGCGTAGGTGCCGTTGATGTTTGAAAAGTAAGCACTGTCGGAATATATATAGGCCTTGTCCAGCAACTCCCTGTCGCTGTACCCACTGGGACCTCGGCTTTCCCCCTGTGCCCCTACTGCCAACAGCAGTGACAACACAACACTCATCACACGACCAAGAGGCAAACGGAAGAACAAACGGCTTCCCTTACCCTCTTCACTCTCAGCCTCAAGCGTACATACGCTGAATATATGGCTCATCTTACGGTATTTCTCAATGATACCACGACAATTCATCAGACCGAAACCATGAGAACGCTCGCCGTTTTCGCCACGCTTGCGGCTGACCTCGTCATCTACCACTACCTTATGCTCAAACAGGTGTGACAGCGTTTCCTTGCTCATACCTTTACCGGTATCGCTCACGCTGATCTCGGCATAGGTCGGCGTACGCAATGCACTGATCTTGACGCTGCCTCCTTCGCCAGTAAACTTACGCGCATTGTCGGCAAGCGTGTTCAACATAAACAGCGTCAGGATGCGGTCAGCCTTAACGGTCAGGTCCGTGGGTTCAACATCCAGACGAATTCCCTTCAGCTGAAAAGACATCTTGCTTTTGCTCACTACGTCAAACAGCTCCTGAAGCGCAAAACTCTCTATTCGAAGACTCAACGCGCCCTGGCGCAACTGTATCCAATGGGTCAGCAAGTCGTTCTGAGCGTTTATCTGCTCTGTCAACTCTCGGATATAGTCTATACGCTCACGGCTCCAACCGCCATGAACCTCATGCAGAATACGGTCTATCAGGGGCAGCGTCATGTTCACCAACGACAGCTTGGCACGGTTCTCCAGACTCAGCCGTTCGTTACGCTCGCGCTCCACACGTAGTGCACCGCGCTCGTCACTCAGCTCCTCCATCTCCTCCGCAAATTCCGTACAACGGTGCTCTTCCTCCCGTTGCCACTCGCGCAGTGGCTCCAGCAAGACGCTCAGCGAGTCCTTACGGCGGTGCCTCTTGTGCAGATAGTAAAACAGCAGCAGCAGCAACACCAGGATCACGATACTTGCTACCACTCCCGACATCAGGAGCTTCTGTTGCCGGGCTGTCTCCTCATACTGCGCTGCACGCGACTGCAGGTAAAGGTCCTGACGGGTCTCGTGCTGCAACTCTAAGTAGATGTTCCGGTGGACATCGCTCGATTCCTTGTCGTCAACACCGGAATAGGCTACCGACAACTGCTCGTGAATGCTCGCCACCAGGTCGGGAGCCTGCTCTATCTTCTCGTCTTCAAGTGCTAACGACAGATAGTATAGCGCCGTCGAGTCGTCGCCCTCGCCATGGTAGCACGTGCCTAACGTCCTGTAGGCTCCAGCCGTCTGATAAACGTCGCCATAGTCCATGAACAGACGCAACGCCTCCTCGGCATTCGCTATGCTGTTCACACCGTGTTCCGACAATGCCTCCAATGCGTTAGCCTCAAAATAGGGATAACCGCCCTCACGGGCCAATGTCAGGCATTGCTCCAGATACAACAGCTCCTTGGCGTTAATCTCTTCCTGGCTGCCAGTCGTTATGATGCCACCCGCACCCACATTGTACAGGTAGTTCAGCCACTGGGCTGTGTCGCCCTCCAAGTCGCCTACCTCCTCCAGCGCAGCTATTGACTGGCGCTCCAGGCCCACATAGTAGTAATAGGTGCTCTGGACTATGGCCAGCTCACTCTCAGCATACACCAGCCGCCCAGCGTCTATGTCACCTCCACTCAACCCCTCGGGGTGCTCCTCCCTGATACGGTCCAGACAGCGCAACGCCTGCGCACGAAAGTCATAGAAATCACGGTTTCGCGAACGTCGTTGGCACAGGCGCATCTGTTGGATATGGGCTATCAGCAGCTCCACCTGGTCATCAGTCACCATGCTCACAGAGTCCAGCAGACGTTCCGCACCGGCATAGTCCATACGCATCGTACGGACAAACGCAAGGTTGTTCAGCGCAGCGGCCACTCCTCGTCCGTGACCACCCATACCGCCCGACGCCTCTAAGGCAGCCAGCGCATATCGCTCAGCACTGTCCAAGTCTCGGTAATGGTAGCCATACGAAACAGCGTTCAGCTTGTCCGAAACGCTATCATCACGCTCCGAACAAGCTGAAAACACTAACAACGCCAGTACGACGCTAACTACGACACGATGCCACATAACCGAGAGCCTCCTTGCACTTGTCGGTTATATAACGCCAGTCACCAGCCTTAACACGGTCCTTCGGGAAAAGCTTCGAACCCATGCCTACACAATAAACACCGGCATTGAACCAGCTCTTCAGGTTCTCCTCGTCAGGAGACACACCACCGGTCACCATAATCTTCGACCAGGGCATCGGGGCCTTCAGGCCCTTAACCATAGACGGACCTACAACGTCACCCGGAAACACCTTCGTCAGGTCACAACCTAACTCCTGGGCCTTGCCTATCTCGCTCACCGTCATACAACCGGGACAGTAAGGCACCAGCCTGCGGTTGCACACTGGAGCAATCTCCGCATTAAACAGCGGACCAACTACAAAGCAAGCACCCAGCTGAATATACAGCGCAGCCGTTGGGGCATCAACAACACTGCCGATACCAAGTGCCAGCTCCGGACATTCCGTGTCAGCCCACTTCACCAGCTCGCCAAACACCTCCTGTGCAAAGTCGCCGCGGTTTGTAAACTCAAACGCACGGACGCCACCATCGTAGCAGGCCTTAACCACGTTCTTACAAGTCTCCAAGTCCTTATGGTAGAACACAGGCACCATGCCCGTATCCCCAATCTTCTGCAATACAGCTATCTTATCAAATTTTGCCATAATCTTTAATCTTTCATCTTTAATCTTTCATATTCCTCACCTTTGCACTCTTCCGCTCGCATTACCGCCGGCCAGGCTCTCCACCTCGTCAGTGCTCACAAGGTTGAAGTCACCATTGATCGTATGCTTCAGTGCGCTCGCAGCAACGGCAAACTCCAGTGCCTCACCCTGACTACTCTTCGTCAGCAAACCGTGAATCAGGCCACCCGAGAATGAGTCACCACCGCCTACACGGTCAATGATCGGGTTAATCTCGTAACGCTTCGACTCGTAAAACTCCTTGCCATCATATATCAGAGCCTTCCAGCCGTTAAACGTAGCACTGTAGCTCTCGCGCAATGTGCTCACAACATACTTGAAACCAAACTCCTCCTTCATCTGGCGGAAAATACCCTCATAACCGCTCGCGTCAGTCTTGCCGCCTTCCACGTCGGCATCGGGCTTAAAGCCTAAGCACAGCTCGGCATCTTCCTCATTGCCGATGCACACGTCAACATATTTCATGAGCGGACGCATAATGCTGATGGCCTTCTCGCTCGTCCAAAGCTTCTTACGGAAGTTCAAGTCAACACTCACCGTCACACCGTGGCGCTTAGCAGCCTCGCAGGCCTCCCTCGTCAGCTCAGCAGCAGCGTCGCTAATGGCAGGCGTAATGCCGCTCCAGTGAAACCATGCGGCTCCCTCCATAATGGCATCAAAGTCAAACTCACTCACCGACGCCTCACTGATAGCAGAGTGAGCACGGTCGTAAATCACCTTCGAAGGGCGCATCGAGGCACCTGTCTCTGCATAGTACAGTCCGACACGCTCACCGCCACGAACAATATAGTCCGTGTGGACACCGTACCGACGCATAGCATTAACGGCTATCTGACCTATCTCATGCTTTGGCAACTTAGATACAAAATAAGCGTCATGACCGTAGTTCGACAAGCTGATGGCGACATTCGCCTCACCACCGCCAGGAATAATACGGAAACTCTCACTCTGAATAAAACGGTCATTGCCATTCGGCGACAAACGGAGCATCAGCTCACCTAAGGTTACAATCTTTGACATCTTAATAACTTTTTTCTGATTAATATTAATACTTTTTTATTCTTTCATACCGCAAAAATACATATTAAAAAGCAAATAACAAAATATATAACAAAAAAATAACATTTATCTTACGTAAACGTTTCATACAACTACTCTTTTATCACCTTTCCTAAAAAATATATCACATCATACCATAATTTAATAAAAAAGCACTATCTTTGCAAACGAATTTCATCAAACAAATAACGAAACGAATGAAAAAATTTTTCTAATACATACTTTAATTTCCCTGTTCAACATATATAAATAATGGGTATAGCAAAACTGGTTCCTACCATCATCACAATCTTAATGTGCTGCACTGCATGCAGTACAGCTACGGCGTTCTACACAGCAACGCCTAACGAAATGGTGGTCATACCGGCTGAACCTGACTATAACAACCCAGACATGTGGATCACAATGGATGACGACAAAAACAATACAGGAGCAGACATCTTCTATGTCGTTTCTACATGGGAAGAGGACTGGACAAACAACAAGGGTATGACTGCTCACTACGCCGACGTCTGGAACCCAACGCACAGGGAACACATGGCAATCGAAATAAACCGCATAAAGCAATATATGGCTCCAGGAAACAGATTCTATGCGCCCTTCTATAGGCATGCTACCATCAACGCTTTCCTGACAAAAAACGAACGGGTCATCAAACAGCGAACACAACAGGCCATGAATGACGTGCTGCAGGCGTTCGACTTCTTCATCAGCAAAAGAGACAACAATCGGCCACTCATCATTGCAGGGTTCAGCCAGGGAGCAATGGCCGTGCTGCAAATACTGAAACACATGGACGACAACACGTATAAACACCTCGTGGCGGCATATGTCTTAGGATATAAACTCACTGAAGACGATATCACTAACGGCACTCATATCAAACCGGCTCAGGGGGAACTCGATACGGGCGTGACGATTTGTTATAACACCGTAAAGGACGTCAAATTCATACAGCCCATCATTGCACAGTCTGTGGCGGCTATCAACCCCGTCAACTGGAAAACGGACAATACACCGGCAACACTCAACGACTCCATCACGGTCACTCTGTCAACCAAGCACCACGTACTCGTGGTTAAAGGATATAGCGGAGACGAGTACCCTCCGTATGGAAACTTCATCAACGTAGGCGATATACACGGATGCGAACCGTGGCTCTACAGCAAATGCCTACAGGAAAACATCAATAAAAGAACACAACAATGGCGAACGAGAAAATCAGAATAAAAGATATTGCAATTAGAGCGGGGGTCAGCGTAGGGACCGTGGACCGAGTCCTCCACAAACGACCAAATGTCAGTCCTAAAGCGCTCGAGAAAGTCAACAAGGCGCTACAGGAAATGGACTACAAACCCAACATGTATGCATCTGCACTGGCGTACAACAAGAAATATACGTTCTTCTGCATCATCCCAAAACATGCCAGCGAGGCTTACTGGGAAGAGATAGAAGAAGGGGCGCAGGCGGCTTGTGAAAGAAGACAGGACTTCGGCATCACCGTAAAAATGGTCTATTACAAGCGATTCATACCTAAGACGTTCGTCGAGGCTACGCAAGAGGTGCTCAAGCAAAAGCCTGACGGCATCATCGTGGTGCCTTCTACGCTCGAACAGACAAGGAACTTCACCGACAAACTGCACGAAAGACAGGTGCCGTTCATTCTGCTCGACTCCTACATGCCTGACCTCAAACCGCTGTCCTTCTTCGGGCAGGACTCCATGCAGAGTGGATACTTCGCGGCAAGAATGCTCATGATGATGGCACCACAGGAAAAGGAAATCATGCTCATGAAACAGATGAGAAACGGGAACGTCGCTTCCAAACAGCAGGAAAACAGGGAAACGGGATTCAGACATTACATGCGCGACCACTTCCCTGAGGTGAACATTGCAGAACTCGACCTGCCACTTGACGAGCAAAAGGAGCAATACGACTACCTGCTCGAGCGTTTCTTCAAAAAACATCCATTAGTACACCACTGCATCACATTCAACTCTAAAGCGCACATCGTCGGAGAGTTCCTACAAAGGACGAACATGCGCAACATCCAAATCATGGGATACGACATGGTCGATAAAAATGCAGAATGCCTCAGGCAGGGAAGCATATCTTTCCTCATCGCACAGCATGCATACATGCAGGGATATGAATGTGTGGAGACGCTCTTCGATGCAATAGTACTCAAGAGAGAGGTCAACCCCGTCAACTACATGCCCATCGAACTCCTCACAAAAGAAAATATAGACTTCTACAGAAGAAAAAACATCGGATAAATATATAAGACTATGCAACAAACTACTTTTCTAAAAATCAATGCAGCAGACTCAGTAGTAGTATGCCTGCAACCTAAGAAAAAAGGCGACATCATCAATGTCGATGGTAAACAAATCACTGTCCTGCAGGATACTCCCGCTGGACACAAAGTTCTCATCGAAGACAAAAAACAAGGCGAAGACATCATCAAGTATGGTTATCCCATCGGACATGCCAAGACGGACTTGAAAGCTGGAGAGTGGGTCAACGAAAACAACCTCAAGACCAACCTCAGCGGAACACTCGAATATTCATACCAGCCTGTCAATGAGAAGCTTTCCATAGCTAACGAGAACAGAACGTTTAAAGGGTATGTAAGACAAAATGGAGAGGTTGGCATTCGTAACGAGGTATGGATTGTACCGACTGTAGGATGTGTCAACGGTATTGCAGAAAAGCTCGCACAGAAACTACGTGAAGAGACAGGATGCAAAAACATTGATGCTGTATGGACATGGCACCATAACTTCGGATGCTCACAACTCTCTGAAGACCACGAGAACACCAGAAAGGTGCTGCGCGACATCTGCCTCCATCCAAATGCAGGAGCTGTTCTCGTACTCTCACTGGGATGTGAGAACAACCAACCCGAACAGTTCATGGAAATGTTGGGCGACTATGACAAACAGCGCATCAGACTGCTCGTCACACAAAAGGTGGAAGGCGACGAGATAGAGGCTGGCATGGAAATCCTGCGAGAGCTCTATGCTATAGCTTCAAAGGACGTCAGACAGGACGTTAACGTCAGCAAGCTACGCGTCGGACTGAAGTGTGGTGGCAGCGACGGCTTCAGCGGCATCACGGCAAACCCACTCGTTGGAGAGTTCAGCGACTGGCTCGTAGCACAGGGAGGAACATCCATTCTGACGGAAGTACCCGAAATGTTCGGAGCTGAAACCATACTCATGAACAGATGTGAAACACCAGAGCTCTTCCAGCAAACAGTTTCCATGATCAACAACTTCAAGGAATATTTCCTCAGTCATGGAGAACCTGTTGGCGAGAACCCAAGTCCAGGAAACAAAGCAGGTGGTATTTCCACACTCGAAGACAAGGCTCTTGGCTGCACACAGAAATGCGGAAGAGCACCTGTCAGTGGAGTACTCGAATATGGAGACAGACTACAGGTCAATGGACTCAACCTTCTCTCTGCACCTGGCAACGACCTCGTTGCAGCTACTGCATTAGCATCTGCCGGATGTCAGATCGTACTCTTCACAACTGGTAGAGGAACACCATTCGGTACCTTCGTACCAACTATGAAAATTGCAACAAACCCAACACTGGCACAACGCAAACCGAACTGGATAGACTTCTCTGCCGGACAGCTCATCGAGGGACGTACCATGGCAGAGTTACTACCGGAGTTCATCGACAAAGTGCTCAGTGTAGCTAACGGAGAACAGGCACTCAACGAGCACAACGGCTACCGTGAGATTGCCATCTTCAAGAATGGAGTAACGCTCTAAATGAAAAAAGGCCTCATAGCATTATCACCACTGGCAGTCTTTACCGCCTTGTACTTAGTCACCAGCATCATCGCCGGCGACTTCTACAAGGTTCCCATTACTGTGGCTTTCATGGTCACATGTATGTATGCCATCATCATCACTGGAGGCATCCCCCTGAAGAAACGCATGGACGTGTTCAGTCGGGGGGCTGGCTCCAACCAGATGATGCTGATGCTATGGATATTCATTCTTGCTGGTGCTTTTGCAAATGCAGCAAAAGACATGGGGGCTATCGACGCTACCGTCAACCTCACACTCACTCTGCTACCGGAACAAATGCTTCTGGCTGGACTGTTCATCGCATCGTGCTTCATCTCACTCAGCGTAGGAACCAGTGTAGGAACCATTGTTGCACTTACACCTATCGCAGCAGGAATAGCACAGCAGACAGGAAACAGCGTACCATTACTGACTGCAGTAGTAGTCGGAGGCTCGTTCTTTGGCGATAACCTCTCGTTCATATCCGACACCACCATCGTTGCCACATCAACGCAAGGCTGCCGCCTCAGTGACAAGTTCCGGGCCAACTCATTCATTGTCATGCCTGCAGCCATGTTCATACTTGTCGTTTACTTGATCATGGGTAACGACATCGAAGTACCAAAACAGGTGATACAAGTGGAGTATGTCAAGGTTATACCTTATGTCATCGTACTTCTGACAGCACTCTTCGGAATGAACGTCATGGCAGTTCTGACAATAGGCATACTACTGACTGGCATCATAGGCATCATCAATGCCGACTTCGACCTCTTCGGATGGTTCGCAGCCTTAGGACAGGGCATTACCGGGATGGGAGAACTCATCATCATTACCCTCATGGCAGGAGGGCTGTTAGAACTCATCAAACAAAACGGGGGCATCGACTTCCTCATCGAAGCCATGCTGCGACATGTCAGAAGCAAACGTGGTGCTGAGTTATCTATCGGAGCCTTGGTGGCTTTCGTCAATATCTGCACGGCAAACAATACCGTCGCCATCTTAACCGTAGGAGGAATAGCCAAGAAAATCGGCGACCGCTACGGCGTGGACAACAGGAAATGTGCTTCCATACTCGACACTTACTCATGCATGATGCAAGGACTGCTACCCTATGGAGCACAGCTCCTTATGGCTGCAGGACTGGCACAGGTCAACCCCATCAGCATCCTGCCTTTCCTCTATTACCCGCTCGCCATCGGCATTGCGGCAACACTTTCCATCCTGTTACGTTATCCCAAACGATACTCTTAATCACGAAAAGCTATGACCGTCATCGATAATAATTTCTTCCGACTGCTACGCATAGGACTATTTCACAAGCCAGAACCCATTGAACCACTCTCACCATGGAAGTGGAGACGTCTCTATCAGCTCTCACTGATGCACAACGTTGCCGGCTATCTCTGGCAGGGAATCCAGCAGAGTCAAGACGACTTC